>ENA-ORVG01000095-ORVG01000095.1-human-gut-metagenome-genome-assembly--contig:-NODE-95-length-115578-cov-23.376193_pt1 | contig 115578 bp, 86 predicted proteins | sample MGYA00242091_ERZ509233 | MGnify/ENA primary metagenome ERZ509233 (study PRJEB26280, sample SAMEA2338840) | human gut metagenome | biome: human gut; feature: human-associated habitat; material: faeces... | reverse complement strand
ACGCTTTGAAGCCCGTCGCCAAGAGGATTTGAACCTCCGACCCCTCGCTTAGGAGGCGAGTGCTCTATCCAGCTGAGCTATATGGACATATATAGTTGTGAAACATTTCGAACACTTCCAAAAGTTTCACAACCATTATTTTACTATATTTATTTTGAAATTACAAGAATTAATTCTAAATTCGAAAACTTAATAGTGCAGCTGACCCTGCAGCCAGATTGTTCCTTTGAAGCGGCGTCCAACTGCCGGTTCACCGAGAAGATCTTTGCTGTTGATGCAGATATCAAACTGTATATCATTGCTCTCTATAGTCATCTGGCAGATTTCTTCACCTGTCAGGATATTCTTAAATTTCATGATATCCAGAATCTCACCAAGAACATTATACTGATCACATTCGATTCCATAAGGCATGAAATAAGAATCCACGATCGTGAGAACATCATCTGTAACAATTCTCTGGGAAATCATGGAGTAAGTATCCATATCCTCCATTGTAAGGCTCTCCATAGCTTCCTCATCACCATTACGCGCTGCTGCGATCAGATTAGTCCTGTTTTTGGAAAGCTCTCTCTCCACCTTTACCGCTTCCTTATCCTTCTGCAGCGGAAACAGGATCTTTCCCTCAGAAGCCAGACCGGAAACCGTCACCGGACGGTCCCCCGGGTCTTTCAGGCCTTTGTATTTCTCCTGCATATATTCTGCCAGATTCTGCAGATAAAAGATCATAGTCACGCCAATACGCAAATCATCACATGCTCCTGCATAAGATTCCTTATCTGTATGACGTTCAACAGTCACTTTTTCCTTGGATGTGATTCCTGTTCCCCTGAAAAATGGGAAATAATATTCCACGTGAAACTCACCGTTCTCATCGTACTGACCACAAACGCTGATTCCACAGTCACAGCCATAATTCTTGGAAAACTGTACAAATACGCCTTCCGGATGATTTTCCACGCAAACCTTTTCATCGTAGCTTGCGATCACATCACGGATGATCTCTTTTATTTCACTTCTTCTGGTAATCTGTGAAAAACCAACGGTCTTTAAATAACTGTGCACAAGAACACCTCCCTGAAAAAGCCTGCGTTTCTCTTACGCGCGTGTCTTTTTCTCAATCTTTGTCATACCGCCCATATATGGCTGCAGAGCTTTTGGAATGTTTACAGATCCATCTGCATTCAGGTTATTCTCCAGGAAAGCAATGAGCATTCTCGGAGGTGCTACTACTGTATTGTTTAATGTATGAGCAAGATATTTCTTGCCATCTTTGCCGTTTACACGGATTTTCAGACGACGTGCCTGTGCATCTCCAAGGTTGGAGCAGCTTCCTACCTCAAAGTATTTCTTCTGACGTGGAGACCATGCTTCAACATCGAGGGATTTTACCTTAAGATCAGCAAGGTCACCGGAGCAGCACTCAAGCGTACGAACCGGAATATCAAGAGAACGGAACAGATCTACTGTATTCTGCCACAGCTTGTCGAACCACATCTTACTCTCCTCTGGCTTGCAGACAACGATCATCTCCTGTTTCTCGAACTGATGGATACGGTAAACACCTCTCTCCTCAAGTCCATGAGCACCTTTCTCTTTACGGAAGCACGGAGAATAGCTTGTAAGTGTCTTCGGAAGCTCTTCCTCCGGAATAATCTGGTCAATGAATTTACCGATCATGGAATGCTCACTTGTTCCGATCAGGTAAAGATCCTCACCTTCGATCTTGTACATCATAGCATCCATCTCCGCAAAGCTCATAACGCCTGTAACAACGTTGCTTCTGATCATGAAAGGCGGTACGCAGTAAGTAAATCCCCGGTTGATCATGAAATCTCTTGCATAGGAAATTACTGCGGAATGAAGGCGTGCGATATCACCCATCAGATAATAGAATCCGTTACCGGCAACACGTCTTGCGCTGTCAATATCGATTCCATCAAAATTCTCCATGATATCTGTATGATAAGGAACTTCAAAATCCGGAACAACCGGCTCACCAAATTTCTCAATCTCTACGTTCTGGCTGTCGTCTTTACCGATCGGTACAGAAGGATCGATGATGTTCGGGATCACCATCATATCTTTCAGAAGCTCTTCCTCAACCTCTTTCTCTCTCTGAGAAAGTTCCTCAATACGAGTTCCAGATGCAGCAACCTGTTTTTTTACCTCTTCTGCCTCTTCTCTTTTTCCCTGGCCCATAAGAGCACCGATCTGTTTGGAGATCTTGTTTCTCTCAGCACGGAGAGCCTCAACCTCCTGCTTAATCTCTCTGTTTTCTTTATCAAGTTCGAGAACCTTGTCAACCAGCTCCAGTTTGCTGTCCTGGAACTTATTGCGGATATTCTGCTTTACAACCTCCGGATTCTCTCTCACAAACTTAATGTCTAACATGATATTCCTCCTGTATTAAAAATATTCTTACTCTTTGCAGTTTTTTATTCCTTCTCAATCTCACCAAGTCCAAAGTTTACTGCTTTTCTCAAAGCTTCCACTTCTTCCTGACTAAGTACAACATAGGACTCACCTTTTACGATCTCCTTTAAATAAAGGAAACAGTTATCGCGGCTGTGAACCGCATTCAAGATCAGACCCGTATTGTTTTTATCAAGAAGCGCCAGTGCAAAGCTGAGTTTTCCACCTACATCATCAAATGCATCATACTTTTCAACGCCATATTTGCTGAACATTACATTCATATTTTTTTTGATAAAGCTGATGTCATGATCATGATCTTCCTTTGCTTCATACAGCCGGTCGATCTGTGCAAATTTTCTTACAAAAACTTTTTCCAGTGACTGTGCATCTCCGCCTCTCATAAACATCTTGTACTTCCGTTCCAAACGGCTGAGACGCATATTGCTACTCACCACATTGATCAGAAGAATGATGGTAAGGATCAGCAAAACAATGATCACAATCCCGGAATCAATTCCCATGCTTTCAAAAATCCCGCTCATTCTGCCTCCTATCTGATAGATTCGAACAGATCAATGATTCTCTCCAGTTCATCTCTGGAATAATATTCAATTTCAATTTTACCTTTGTTGTTTTTCTTTCGCTGAATGGATACCTTTGTTCCCATGATACCTTTCATTTTTTCTTCCAGGCTCTCATAAATGGCATCTTCTGCTGTGTTTCTCTCTGTTTTTACTTTTTTCGCAGGAGAAACCAGATTCTTTACAAGTTTTTCCGTCTCACGAACACTGAGTTTTTCATCAAAAACCTTCATGGCTGTTGTTTCCTGAAGAGCTTCATCAGAAATTCCCAGAAGTGCTCTCGCATGACCAGCTGAGATCATATCTGCAATTACCATTTCCTGAACTTTTGAAGAAAGCTTCAGAAGACGCATGGAATTAGTTACTGCAGTTCTGCTTTTGGCAACTCTGTCTGCGATTTCATCCTGTTTCAGGTGAAACTCTTCCATCAGACGTTTGTATGCCATTGCTTCCTCTATAGGATTCAGGTCTTCCCGCTGAATGTTCTCGATCAGGGAAATTTCTACGATTTCCTGGTCTGTAAACTCTTTTACAACAACAGGAACTTCCTTGAGCCCTGCCATCTTGGCAGCTCTCCAGCGGCGTTCGCCTGCAATGATCTCAAAATAATCCTTCTTATCGGATACCAACAACGGCTGAAGAACACCGTACTGTTTAATGGATTCCGAAAGTTCCAGCAGCGCATCCTCATCAAAATGTCTTCTGGGCTGATTCAGATTTGGTTCTACGCTGGAAATTTTCACAAGTCGTTCTGCGGCCGGACTATCTTTTTCAGTTGGTTTGTCTTTTTTTACAACTGCAGATCTTGTCTTTTTTGCAGGTTCCTTTGACGGACCGCCTGCTTTGTTCGGGATCAGTGCGTCAAGACCCTTTCCAAGGCCTCCTGTTCTTCTTCCAGCCATCACTCGTCCTCCCTGCCTATAACTTCTTCTGCCAGGAGGCGATAACTCTCTGCTCCTGTAGATCGTGAATCGTACAGATTGATCGGTTTTCCATAGCTTGGTGCCTCTGCAAGTCGTACATTTCTCGGTATGATCGTTTTGTATATATTCTGGTCCAGGTTTTCTTTTACATTTTCTACAACCTGAAGTGACAGATTTGTTCTGGCATCATACATAGTAAAGACCACGCCTTCGATCTTCAACCTCTTATTCAATCGGTCTCTTACCAGTTCGATGGTATGTATCAACTGTGATAAACCTTCCAATGCATAATACTCACACTGAATCGGCACCAGAACGGAGGTTGCGGCTGTCAAAGCATTAATTGTAAGCATACTCAGTGACGGCGGACAATCCATGATTATGTAATCATATTTCCGGCGAAGTTTATCCGTGATCTTTTTCAGAATAAATTCTTTATCCTCAAGATCAACCAGTTCAATTTCTGCACCGGAAAGATTCATATTCGATGGTATCAGGTCAACATTATCTACAACGTTCTTTATAATGGTATCCTTGGTCTCTGCTTCTCCAAGCAGCAGCTCATAAAGGGTGTTTTCTACTGCATTCTTGTCTGCGCCAAGTCCACTGGTCGTATTTCCCTGCGGATCAATGTCGATGGCAAGAACCTTTTTCCCTTTTTCAGCAAGGCAGGCCGATAGATTGATGGCTGTCGTTGATTTTCCAACCCCGCCTTTCTGATTGGCAACTGCAATGATTCGTCCCATTGTACCCCTCCTTTTTATTTTTTTAAGGGATTTTTACTCATTGGATATCATTATAACACTTTTATTTTTAAACTGCCACATAATGTTTCACGTGAAACAATAGAAAATAGGTTTTGAATTATTTTATTTATTGTGTAGTATACCCAAACTCATTCCAGACTAAACAGAAGTTTGACAGTAACAGTACGTCGATTATAAAGTCCATCAACTCCGCATAAACTTCCAGTTTTATTTGCTGTCAATCAGACTATATATTTTACGCCATTACGCCATAAAAACGTACCGAGAAATGAAGTTCCCATTTATAGATATTTTGCTGAAATTGTTCTGATTTATCGTAATCTCGAAAATAATTCGATTTTCTCGGTATAGATATATTATCTTTTATGGAACCTTGCATACTGCTACATAGACCTCAAAATCCCTTGCTTTTACAGCATTTATAGCATTTTCGAATTTTATCTGAACACTAAAAACATTACTATTATTATCAAGCGAACAAAAGTATCTGTAAACGCATTCGCAGTTCTACACTGAATAACTGCTTCGCGATTTACCAAAAGAACTACAAGCTACTCTTCCCTGATAAGAAGCAGTTCTTCAACCACTGCTTATCGTTTCTTGCAATTGAAGCCAAAAACAGGGGGGAACTCCTGATTCGAGTCATACAAACAAAAGTATCCGCAGTTGCTACGCAGCTTTACACCGAATAACTGCTCCGCAGTTTATCAAAACTTGCTTGTATTCTTCCTGGTACTCTTCCTGATACAAGCAAGTCCCCAACCACTGCTTATTGTAATTCACAATTGAAGCAGGTGAATTACTTGATTCAATTAAAATCTACATTAAACCTACCATAAATCACATAAGCACGAACTACAGCTGTTTTTTATTTCTGCAATTGTCAAAGATGGGGTTATAACTCTTTATTCTTAATCTGTCTTCGGATGTTTCACGTGAAACATCCGAAGATAGATTATCAAACCAATATTCATAATTGAAGCAAGTGACTTCCTCGATCCGGTTAAAAATGCCATCAACGAAATCGATCCAGGACACGGTTTGACTTGTAACTGCAAGGGTACTGAACAGTTACGAACACATTATAAAATCAATGAGAAATATCAAAAAAATACTCCGATATATTCTCTCTGGCATTATCTGTATCACGAAAGCATGTAAAAAATACAAGAAACTCCCTCCACAAAATAATGTGGCTGTTATCTTTATATTCTCCAAAAGCATCTATATATAGTAAATGGAAACTTCTTTTCCCGGAGTGTTTTTATAGTGTGAAATACATGTATCTCTTGTAAAAAAAATATAATATTATGAAACTGGAATTTTCGATTTTTGTTTATTTTATTATGTTTACGAAAGATTTGCGTATTTATTTCATTTTTCTTCCAATCCTGTTATATATTCGTTATGTACATGTTAACTAAAGACTTTTTCAAGCATAGTTTCATTTTGTAATATCCAATATAAAATGTATCTGAATAAGGTTCCGGCATAGAACTGGCATAAAATAAATTTCACTTAATAGGCTTTTTCTTCTAAATCAAGCCGTAAAACACTTCCCTGTCTTCCCTTTATCCCAGTCATGAGGACAAAAATTTTTGCATTCGATCATAGTTTTACACAAAATAGCTGTTTTACAGTTTATCAGGAAGAGTACAAGTATTTTCCCACCCACAGTTTATTGTTTTTTTGTAATCGAAGCAGCTGCTTTCTTTTATTCAATCAATCAAAATTTTACATGTTTAAAGTAGGAACGGCTCTATATTTTATCTTTTTGTTACATGTGTGCAGGTGCACATTTGCATTTTAAGGCTTTTTTATATGTGTATACGTGTAAAGTACGTTTTATCGTACTTTTTTATTTAAAGTACTATAATTTGTACTTTAATGCTTTTTTATTCGTAAATATCCTATTATTTCTCTTTATTTTCCAGTATTTTCTTTTATAAAGTCCTTTTTATCGTACTTAACGTTTGTGTTATTATCATTATCATAGTGTTCTCTTCGCAGAAATAATCTCTTATTTCTCTTTATTTCATCCTTACTCTTATATCGTTTTTCTATAAAATCCCCCATATTTTCCGCCTTACCCTCCATTTTTTCATATAAATACACATTTTTACTACATTCACTTAACTTGTTAATTCCCCATCCAGTTCACAAAAGCATCTGACCGAAATCATGGAGAATACTGATGACAGTATCTGGAAACTCACCTTCAAGTGCGCAAACATATCTATCCAATTTGGGATCAAACGAATAAAAATACCCGTATTCGCTACGCAGTTCTACGCCCAATAGCTACTTTACAATTTATCAGGACCTGCTTACAATGTATCCATAACAATGGCCACATGAATTAGTGCAGTACCTTGTTTTCAGACATGCCCACTATTCCTTTCCCTGTTAAACGCCGTTGCATTCTTCCTAATACACGCCATCCACTGCTTATTACTTTTTACTTTTTCGTAATTGAAGCATGAGACTTACTGTTAACTGGTAATATTATTCTCCGAGTTTTTTTGTGAGCAAAGACCACTGAAAGCCCTGGACATACCATGCAAATTTATGTGATTAGCATAATTTCTGTGCATCGCGAAGTGTATTACCAAGAACGAAGTGATCAGTAATCAGGAAACTTTTTGATTTAATTCAAGCAGATAAAAGCATCCGCTTCACTACTTGCTCATAACCGAATAAGTGCTTCGCAGTTTATCAGAAGGAGCCTGCACTTCTCCTGATGCAAGCAAGTTCCCCTGATTATTGCTTTTCGAAATCGAACCAGGGGACTTATTTGATTCAGTTAAAAACGCTTCTTCTCTTGCCTCATTTTCCCCTGAAATGCTATAATCCATAAAGAAAGCATTCGCAAACTCCTTGCAGTTTGCGGCTAATACATTATTTCGTAAATAACTATACCAATCACGTGGGATGTGGATTCGAGTGTGCAGGTATAAAAATGCAGGCGTAGCTGGCTATGCTGAGGCTTTTAGATCTGTGCAGTCGGATTCACCAACAAGTAATTGGTATAGTTATTTCGAAAACAATGTACTAGTACAGCGAAAATTAAGTTTCTGCTATATTGACGTAGGATGATTTTCTCATATGCAAGGCGAAGGAATGAGGCGTAGCGGTGGCTACGGCGATTGACGACAACGCAGCATATGAAAAATCAGACAAGTCAATATGGCGGTTACTTAATATTCGCTGTACTAGTCATTTATCATCTGATCGAAAGGAATATTTTATACATGAACACCACAAATAATCGCAACGATTTCTATAAAGAACAATTAGGCAAGACTTTAAATGGCAATGAAAAGATCGAAACTGCCATTGCAGCACTCCAAAAAGAAGCAACCGAAGAAATGCTTGCTCATACTCTCACCGTGATCCGTCACAGAATGCAGGAGCAGGCACAGCTGATCATTGCTGTAGAACCTCCAAAAGGTGATGGAAAAATTTCTCTTCATGCGATCAAAACCAACGACGGAAAGCAATGGTGGGCTGCATTTACCAGCTTTGACGAAGAGTTAAAAGGCAGTGATAAGATCATGTCCACATTTACCGCAGATATTGATAAAATTTTTGCTTCTGCATTGCAAGAGCCGTCTGTTGAGGGAGTAATTCTCAATCCATGGAACCGCACACTGATGCTGAACAAAACCCTTATCAACATCATCCTCGGCAATCCTGTATAGCATCAGCTCTGTCGGATAACAAGTCCAATGTTTCACGTGAAACACTTGGTATTTTACTGAAGTATAAAAGCATTCCAGCGGATAACAGCATCCGCTTCGCTACTTGCTCATAACCAAATAACTGCTTCGCAGTTTATCAGAAGGAGTTTTTCCTTCTCCTGATGCAAGTAAGTCCCCACCCTCTGCTTATTGCTCTTCGCAATTAAAGCAGGGGACTTACTTGATTCGGTTCCAAATCTGATTTCTATGTATCATGAAGCATATTGGCGATGCTACTGTTCACTGATAATATTCCGTAAGTTTTTTTATAAACGAAGGTCGCAGAAAGCCCGAGACCATACCTCACCAATTTATGCGATCAGCATAAATTCTTTGCATTGCGAAGCGCGTTACTGAAAGCAGAACGAACAGCAACTTAGCGATCATCGCCAAGAACAGAATGGACAGTAGCGTCAGCATACAATAACAAGGTTAGGGTTCCCACAAAAGCATTGTAAATTTTTCGTTCCTGTCGTATAATAAAGCAAAGAAATATTCAGAAAAAATCAGATCAGATACCTGAATTACGTTACATCTGTCCTGATTATTTTTACGAATTCCAGGAGGCTTTTTAATGAAGAAAAATGGACACAGACTACTTACTCTTGCAGCTTTAGTCGGAACTGCCGCAGGTGTTATTCATATTGCTAACCGTTTCATAGATGCCACATCTCAGCTTAAAGATATGCTGGAACAGCCACACAGCAAAACCTATGACTGGCGTTTTGGAAAGATTTTTTATACAAAACAGGGACATGGCACCCCTATTCTTCTTATTCATGATATCATGCCAGGCGCTTCCGGTTATGAATGGAATGCCATAGAGAAGCAGCTCGCAACCGAACATACAGTTTACACCATTGATCTTCTTGGATGTGGACGTTCCGAAAAACCGGATATTACTTATACCAATTTTGTATTTGCTCAGTTACTCTGTGATTTTGCCAAGAATGTGATTCGTGAGGAAACCGATGTTATTGCCAGTGGTTTCTCAGGTTCTTTTGCGATCATGGCTTACCGTAACAATTCCGACCATTTCCGCAAGATCATGCTGGTCAATCCACCAAGCTTCAGTTCCCTGAAGCAGGCACCTTGCAAAGACAACAAGCTCTTTAAGTATTTTATCGAGCTTCCGATTTTCGGAACTCTGATCTATCATATGGTAGCTTCCCGCGAATCCATCAGCAGTCTGTTTATGGAAAAGCTGTTCTACAATCCCTTCCATGTAACAGATACACTGGTAGACACTTATTATGAATCCGCTCACAAGGGCGGTTCCAACGCTAAATATCTGTATTCCAGCTACATTGGCAAATACCTGAATATCAGCATTAATAATGCCGTAGAATCTTCCGATGCATGCATCTATATTATTTCCGGAGAAAAAGAAGCTTCCGCCTCTCTTATCGCAGAGGAATATCAGAAGCTGAATTCTTCCATTGAAACCGCTGTGATCCCGGAAACCAGACATCTTCCTCATCTGGAAGATCCGGAACATTTCCTGGAACAGGTAGCTATTTTCCTGTAAAAACAACTTATGATCCGGCATCAAAATTTATCTATAGTAATTTTGGAAATCAACGTATCAAAAGAACATTGTTCATGTTCGGAGCCGTTGAGCTTCATACAGTAATTTGTGGAAATGCTATAAACCAACAAAAAGCCAATAAAAAAAGAGTACTGTTTCACGTGAAACATGAGTTTTTCCTCAAACAAACGTGAAACAATACTCTTTATTTTTTACCAGACTCACAGCATGCATCCGGACATTTCTCTTATCTAAGTGCCTGCTCCAGATACATGTGTGTTGTATTATCGATCAGCTTATGTGTCAGCTCTGCCATATGCTGTGTACTCTCCTGATTCTCAGAAGACAGCCATGTCTTGATCATTCCCACGCATCCATTCAGACAAAACGCATACGCATACTCAATATCACGGTTGTCTTTCGGCAGACGAATTGACAAGCGATGCAGCACTGTATCTGCGATCAGTTTTTCTATACGATTCACAAAAGCCATATCTCCATTCTTTCCAAGAAGTGCGATACAAATATCCTTATTATGATCCAGGATCGTAAATATCTGCTCAATAAAAGGATACGAGCTCTCCTTATTATTAAGAGGATCCAGAGGATAGTCTGCCACCAGATGCGTGATTTCCTCCATCAATTCAGCCTCAATGGATTCCAGCATCTGATAGATATCTGTATAGTGAAGATAAAATGTGGAGCGGTTGATATCAACTTCTTCCACCAGTTCCTTTACCGTAATCTCCTTAATGCTCTTCTTCTGCATAAGACGGGCAAGCCCCGCTCGCAACTGTGCCTTGGTCTTACGTACTCTTCTGTCAACTTTTTCCGCCATCTTAATTCCCCCTGCAATTCAAAAAAGCAAGCACGTTTCCTTCGCCTCAATCACTTATTACTTACGATACTCTGCAACTGTCATACAATGCATAATGCATCCTTCAAACGAATAAAAGCATTCGCTTTCTCTACGCCGATCTGCATGATACCAGATATCTGCTGTTGTTAAGAATTGACAAGATTAAAATTGTTAACGACGCCGACCTACACGATACCAGATATCTGCTGCATATTTGTGTTGAAACATAGGAATCCTGTCTGCATTTAATATTACCAACTGCACATAAATTCAAAGGAAATAACGTACTTTTTGTCTATTATGCAGTTTTTTATTTGTAATAGACACTTCCATTATTTCCGTCTATTAATATACATTCAGTAAAGATTTAATGGTTGTATCTGTGGTATGTGTTTAGTATAATACATCACGTAAAGAAAATCAACACTTTGTTTGATAATGGAATATAAAGCTATTAATAGATTTTAATATGATTAATAGATCTCGTCGCCATTACTGGAATAAAGTTTGATTAATCAACTATGTTTGATAATACAATTTAATAAGAAAGGGATAGGTAATATGATCAAAAACGAATGGAAAAGCTTACTTCGTAACAAGCTCATGCTTATCGTCGTAATCGCCATTATCGTAATCCCGATCATCTATGCAGGTCTGTTTCTGAAATCCATGTGGGATCCTTACGGAAACGTAGACAGCCTGCCAGTGGCCGTGGTAAACGAAGACAAACCTGTCGAGTATAATGGCAAGACCTTAAGCATAGGTAAGGACATGACGGATGAGCTGAAAGACAACGACTCAATGGCATTTAACATTGTAGACAGCAAGACAGCAGAGGACGGTCTGGCCAATGGAACCTATTACATGGTTATCAAAATCCCGGAAAATTTCTCCGCAAACGCAGCCACTGTAATGGACGACGATCCAAAGCAAATGGAGCTATCCTATGAGACAAACCCTGGAACCAACTATATCGCCTCCAAGCTCAGTGAAACAGCAATGCTGAAGCTTCGTGATAACATTGCTTCCAAGGTTACGGAAACCTATACAGAAACCGTTTTTGATTCTATCTCAGAAGCAGGTGACGGAATGCAGGAAGCTGCAGACGGATCCGGAAAGATCGAAGACGGACTGAATACAGCAGCTGATGGTAACAAAACAATTACCAAAAACCTTAAGAAGCTTTCCACCAGTACTCTTACTTTCGTAAGCGGTGCTGACAGTCTCACCGAAGGTCTTAAGACCTACACCGATGGTGTTGCAAAGGTTAACGATGGTGCAAAGAGCCTGGACGATGGTGCAGATCAGCTGAACAGCGGCGTTGCAACTCTCACAGAAAAGGTTCCTGAGCTGACAACCGGTGTGGATACTCTGGATAAAGGTGTTCAGCAGTACACCGCTGGTGTGGATGAGCTTAATAAAAATTCTGATGCACTGAAATCCGGTGCAAGCAGCCTGGAATCCGGTGCAAACCAGCTGAACAGCGGCGTTGCAGCTCTGACAGAAAAGGTTCCGGAGCTGACAACCGGTGTAGATACTCTGGATGAAGGTGTTCAGCAGTACACCGCTGGTGTGGATGAGCTTAATAAAAATTCTGATACACTGAAATCCGGCGCAAGCAGCCTGGAATCCGGTGCAAATGCATTAAGTGCAGGTATTGATACTCTTTCCGACGGAGCAACACAGTATGTAGCTGGTGCTGACACTCTTGCAGATGGAACTACCACCTATGTGGCTGGTGCTGGCAAACTCGCAGCCGGTGCCAAAGAGCTTGCAAAACTTGAAGACGGACTCACAACAGTTTCCAATGGTATCTCTCAGCTGAATACCGGTGTTACCAAAGGAACCGATGACTCACAGTCACTGATATCCGGAACACAGCAGCTGGAAAACGGACTGAAATCCCTAAACGATAAGGTTTCTGCTCTGAAAGAGGGAACAACACAGGAATCCATCAACAAGCTTGCAGCCGGCCTTACTTCCGCAAAGGATGGTATGGACACAGCCGCAGCTGGTATGAACAGTGCTGCAGCTGGTATGAACAATGCCGCAGACGGAATCAACAACGCAGCCGGATATATCACTCAGGCCGCAGGCATCACAAGGCAGACCAGCAGCAGTATCACAGACAGTCTGATCCCTGCTCTCCAGAATGCAGGCACACAGTTCTCACAGGTAGGTGATCAGGTCAGCAGCATCCTTACAGGATACGGACAGCAGACAACGGAAGCACTTACTGATGCAAATACCAAGATCGGTACTGCCGGACAGACAATGACCGATTTAGCAGCACAGCTTCAGGCGATTCAGGCAACCGCTTCTGAGGACGGAACCATTTCCGCAGCAGCTCTGAATGATGTGATCAACGCTTTAAACAGCGTAGCCGGTGGAATGACTGGCGTGGACGGTTCTTACATGAGCAGCTATTCTGATCAGGTTTCACAGCTTGCAGCTGGTGTATCCGGTCAGCTCTCTTCTACTCAGGAAAATCTGAATACTGTTGCTTCCAAGCTTAACGAAGCAGCTTCCGGACTGACTCAGATCTCCGGAGGACTGACTCAGGGTGCCGGCACACTTTCTGAGGGTGCAACAACCATGACAGATGGTGCAAACCAGATGAGTGCAGGTGCAACAACCATGAGCGCAGGTGCAGAGCAGTTATCTGCAGCTACAAGTCAGCTTCCTACAGATCTGATCGCTCAGCTTTCTGCAGGTGTTACCCAGCTGTATCAGGGTGCACAGGCTGTAAACGCAGGAACCAAGAACGTTTCCGCAGGACTTCAGTCTCTGGAAGACGGCACAGTCGAAGCCTTCCCGGCTGCAGCAGCAGGAATCAAAGCTCTGAACGATGGATTTGACCAACTGACATCTTATGATAAGCAGCTCAACGACGGTGCAAAGAATCTGAAAACAGCCGGCAAACAGATCACTGGCGCACTTCCGGATATCAAATCCGGTGCAGGTCAGCTGGCAGATGGTTCTAAGGCACTGACAGATGGAATCACAACTTACACCGATGGTATTGCTAAGCTTTCCGAAAACAGTGCTGCTCTTACAGACGGCACCAAGAAACTGGCAACAGGAGCCAATGCTCTTTCCAGCGGTGCTACTACTCTTGCAGATGGAACAAAAGCATTAGCCGATGGTTCCGGAACACTGACAACCGGAATCACAACCTACACCGATGGTGTTGCTAAGCTTTCCGAAAACAGCTCCGCTCTTACAGACGGTACCAAAAAGCTCTCAACAGGAGCCAAAACCCTTTCCAGCGGTGCTACTACTCTTGCAAACGGTACTAAGACATTAGCAAACGGTACCTCAACGCTTCTCAGCGGTACCGAGAAGCTTGTAAGCAACAACAGCACACTTAACAATGGTGCAAAACAGCTTGCAGATGGCGCTGCCCAGATCCAGAGCGGTTCCTCTCAGTTGTATGATGGATCCAAGAAGCTTGGAAGCGGTATGAAAGAACTGAAAGACGGTTCCAAGACACTGACCACAAGCCTCAGCGATGGAGCTACCACTGTAAAAGACAATTCAGCAAGTAATGAAACGATCAAAATGTTCGCAACTCCTGTTGTGAACGATGAAACAAAACTTACCGATGTCCCGAATAACGGACACGCAATGGCACCTTACATGATGTCTGTAGGCCTCTGGGTCGGCGCACTGGCATTCTGCCTGATGTATCCTCTGGCTCAGTATAAAGGCAAACTGAAATCCGGTTTCGCATGGTGGGCAAGCAAAGCTTCCGTCCTTTATCCGGTAGCGATCCTTCAGGGAATCTGCCTGATCCTGCTGTTACGTGCATTTAACGGATTCACACCTGCAGAGATGGGCAAAACCGTACTCTTCGCCTGCCTGACATCAATGACCTTTACCTCTATCATGTACTTCTTCAACATTACTCTTGGTAAAGTAGGAAGCTTCCTGATGCTGGTATTCATGGTCGTTCAGCTTGCAGGATCTGCCGGAACTTATCCGGTTGAGGTTTCACCTTCATTCGTTGCAAAGATCCATGCATACGTTCCGTTTACTTATACGGTCGACGCATTCCGTGCAACGATCAGCGGTGGCCGGAGCATTACCACTTCCATTATTGTAATGGTTGCACTGTTAGTGATCTTCACAATCCTGACGATCCTTCAGTTCAATCACATGACCAAGAGAAAGAAAGCAGAAAAAGTTGTTCTCTTCGACTGGCTGGAAGAAAGAGGTCTTGCATAATACTTAGTTACTGGCAGAAGCTCCCCCGAACCTTCTGTTAGATATAGAAAAATTAAAACTGTACAGTTGCTCAGATGAGCTTCTGTACAGTTTTTTTATATTGTCCTCGTCAATTCTCCACGCTATAATTATAGCAGTTATAGAAAATCAAGCTCGCCAGTACACCGTGCCTGACCTATGCAGCAGATTTCAATTCAGAAACATTCCTGTCAGATTCAGAAGAAGCGGCAATATGACTTCTCAGATCTACTCACAAACCGGAGCTCTTTCTGACTGCAAGCCTGCGGTTTTCAATGGAAAAGCAACCTGGTATGCATCTAATCCACTGACCGCAAAAACAGACGGAATCATCACCTATGCTACACCATTTACCGTCTTCATGGTAAAACCTGGAAAGCTATCGGCAATACAAAAAATACAACCTACACCGATAAAAAGCCAGGCACCGCAACCAAATACCGTATCCGTGCATACCGCATCACAAACGGTAAAAAAATATACGGACCTTATTCATCTGTAAGGACCGTAAAATAATAGCAACATAAAAACACCCCGGAAAATCCTAATCTATGTGGTGTCTCCGAATATCTGATCATCAAGCGGATATTCGGAGATCACCTTATTATTTACGGATCTCCGAGGTGTTTTTATTTATTTTCTTAATATTTTATTTTTCCGCCTCAGCTGTTGGTGTTGCTGTGGCTTCTGTCTCTGTTTCACCGTTTACCATAGTTTCATATGCATTGAACATTTCTTTTACTGTCATTTTGTTTACAAGAAATACCTTGTCTCCAACGACAGCTGCATAATAGTTTGTGTCATATGTGTAGAAGGTAACGGTTGTCTGGTTCTTGTCAGAGTCTGTGAATACAGCGGTCATCTCCGGGTCTGCAGCTGGTGTATAAACGTCTGTCAGTCTCTTCTGTCCTGCCATGTTTATCAGCTTGTTGTAGAAGGTGGTAAAGGTTGTACTTTCTATTTCCTTACCATCCAGCTGATAGGTTGTTGTTTCTTTTTCGTTTCCGTCATCATCTGTGGATGTTTCACGTGAAACATTTACAGTACTTGTTGTTTCACCGTAAGTAACCTGGAGCTGATCCAGATTTTTTACAGACAGATAATTGACGATCAGTGACCAGAGATCTGACGGCGTCTTGTCAATAACTGCACTCAGTGTATCCGTTGACATTGTATAGATCTGTTTGTTATCTACCGTTACATATCTGCTGCCATCTCCTGCCTCATCACCAACGTAAATGACAAGCTGTTTATCCACTGTGGTTGTCTTGCTGTCTGCATCTTCTGAGCTGCTGTCCGTGTCAGCGCTGTCGCCGTTCTCAGAATCGCTCTCAGAGGCCGTAGAATCGTTTTCTCCGGATTCTGTACCGTCTGTGCTGTCATCCTTCACCTCTTCCTTATAATCCACTGTAATCGTCGCATAGGGCTTATCAAGGCCATACTGGGAAAGATCCTCTGCATTGTAGTTTACAAACTGGTCAAATGCAAAGCTTCCAAGTCCGGAGGTTACATTTCCTGCTGCCGTTGTATCGGCAGACTCTTTATCGCTGCTTCCGTCACCGGAAACATTCCAGGTAGCTCCGTCGGAATTTTCTTCCAGGACATAGGAATCTTTATTCTCACTGACCTGGACCTTTTTCACTGTGGAAGAATCAATTGTCGGGAAATCTTCTCCCTGTGCATAATCGTAAAGGGAATCCATAAACGGAGACACTGTGTCCGCTGCCACTACATATACCGTGCTGTCATCATCATCCTTGGAAATGTAATACTGATTCGTAGACGTATTCTCATCTCCGATGTTGAGCTTCGTTGTCCCATCAGCGGTATCAACGGTTACTGTGTTAGATGGAGAATCCAGTCCGTATTCCGTAAGATCCTCCACATCCTCCAGGACTCTGTCCGCTTCCACCTTTTTGATGGCGGAAGCTGCGGAATCCAGAGTTGTCTGATTTACAGGAAAAGCAGTCTCATCCTTTTTCACCCAGGAATCATCTTTTTTCTCAAAGGTCACTTCCTTCTTGTCTACGATAAATTCCAGGGATTTAATGTCATCCGTTTTCACGGAAAACACTTCTGTTTTGCTTTCCTCTTCGCTGCTCTCTGTCTTTTCTTCTTTGGATACGTAGGTGTTCAGTCCCACATAAACGCCGCCGAGAACTGCCAGAACAACAACTGCTGAAACAAGTTTGGTCGATTTTTTCATTATGCTTTTCTCCTCTTAAGCCAGATCAGAAATCCTGCAACAAGGAACACTCCCGGGATCAGACCAATGGTACAGATCTTCCAGAAGGCTGCATCATAATCGGTTACTGTCAGGCTTGTGGACTCAAGGCTCTTGGATGGAATAGAAACAGAATTACTGTCGTCTGTGCTGGTCATCCAGTTTAAGGACTCCAGAAGGAGCTTTTCATTTCCGCCGGATACCATCTGGTTTACCTGGCTCTCCATCAGATTTGCTGTGGAGTAGTAAACGATCTGTGTTTCCTTATCATCATCCAGTTTCTCAGTGATGGCAACACCAAGATCAAACGGTCCGTTTACATCTCCGTCTTCCTTTTCGATATTGCTGCTCTGCATATTTGTTTTGGAGTAAGCCTTGTCAGAGGTTGTCAGGATACTGTCGATGGTTACGGTATCTCTTACATCATCTGTTTTCTGAATGCCCTGCGCATACGGTGCCAGTACATAGGAGCCTGCAGAAGCTGTCTCAGAGCTTGCATCTGTGCTGTTGACTGTTGGTACAAGATAATATGGCATCTGCATTCCATAATGCTGATTATCACCCTCAAATACGATTCCCTCTGCACACTTTACACCATAGTTTTCAAGAACCGCATCAAAGTTCGGCAGATCATCCTGTGTATAATCCGAGAAGATCATAGCTTTTCCGCCTGCCTCCAGATAATCTAGGAGCTCTGTTTTTTCTTCCTCGGAAATATCGCTGGTCGGAGATACGATCATCAGGCAGTCTGCATCATCCGGAACCTTTCCCTCTGTGAGAAGGTTCAGCTCCTTGATATCAATGTTTGCTTTCTGGATATCTTCTTTAAAGCTGGAATCCAGATCTTTTTCTCCGTGTCCGGATAAGGTGTACATGATCGGAAGATCCTCGGATGTCACATAGCCGATCGCACTTGTGATCTGTCCTTCTCCATCAAATCCGGTAGTAGTCTGCTGCCAGGTATTATAGTCTACTGAAGAGGAATACATATCGTTGTAATTGATAACCTTGTTTCTGTCGCCGCAGACTACGATCAGGCTGTTTGACGCAAGATCATCGGTTGTATATTCCGATGCAAATTTCGGATTTACAACAGGGTCTTTCACCTCAACTTTAACATGCTTGGACTCATCTTTATAACGTGAAAGCAGATTGGAGATCGTGTCGTCCTCAGAACCGCTTGCCGCGATCTGATAAATGGTAACATCCTTATCCAGTGCCTTCAGTACCTTCTTTGTTTCATCACCGATGGTGTAAAGCTTGGATGAGCTTACATCCAGCTGTGAATATTTGGATGGGATCGCACCGACGATCATATTGATCACAACCACGATCACGATAAAGACAGCTGCCATAGCCATGCTGTAGGAACCATTTTTGATATGTTTTTTGCTGATGGTGCCTACCAGCTTTTTCGGATCCGGTTTATGTTTCTTTTTGCCGGAGTCCTGTGCGATCTCCGGTACGGCTGCCTCGCCTTTATTTTTCTTAAACTTCTCACTGAATTTCATTTCCATTCACCCCCTAGTTCCAGCGTCTCTTCTGAATGGACTGCATGGTAAGGAACAGGCAGATCGCAATAACAGAAATAAAATAAACGATTCCTGTCACGTCAAACACGCCTTTTGTAAAATTATCATAATGTCCACTCAGGTTAAATACATTCAGTACCTTCTGGATACCACCCTGGAAAATACTAGATTTTACAACGTATACGATCACAAGGGCAATCTCTCCCACAGCTCCGATCACTACAGAGATCAGGACATTTTTGATCATGGTATAAATGATGATAGCGATCGCCACGATCAGAAGTCCGAATGCCACTGCGGTTGACATGGAGGTCTGTGAAAAGAATGAGGAAATTCCGTTCATCATATAGAAGGCGAACAGGAATACAAACGTAAGTACTGCTGCAATTACCTGGCTTTCTGTAAGTGCTGACATAAATACACCGATCGCCAGATTCGCGCATCCCAGAAGGAAAAATCCCAGGATCCCGGTGTATGCGGAAGCATAGGAAATCGTTCCGAACTTACTCATGATCAGAGGATAAACGCACATGATCACGACCGGAATGGCAAACACAGCTACCAGTGCAAGATATTTTCCAAATACGATATCCCATACAGATACCGGTGCGGTCAGAAGAAGCTGATCCGTTTTCTGCTTGCGCTCTTCTGCAAGTACACGCATGGAAAGGATCGGCACACCGATCAGGAACACAAAGGTCAGTGCGCTTAAGGTAGTTTCAAATTTTGAATAGCCGCCTGAAAGCTGATATGCGGAAAAATAAATTCCGGTCAGCACCAGGACAAAAAATATGAAGAGATATCCAACCATAGAGGTCAGATAGCTTTTCAGTTCTCTTTTAAAAATCGCTGTCATGACTGATCCCCCTCTTTCTCATCAGAAGCCTTCTCTGGTTCCCCGTTTTTTTCTTCCTGAGTTTTTTCTTCTTCCGATGATCTGTCTTCTACCGGTTTCCACTGTGAGCTTTCCGGTTTTCCGGCGGATTTTTTCTCTCCTTCGGTAAGCTCAAGGAATACATCCTCAAGGGAAACTCTCTTAACCTGCATTTCGTAGATTGGACAGTTCGCTTTTGCCATAGCGTAGAAGACTTTTTCACGGATATCCACATTTTCCTGAATGGAAAGTTTTGTTTTCCACAATTTTTCATCGCTGTCATAGGACATTTCCACTCCGGTTACGCCTTCGATCGTTTCCAGAGCTTTTCGAATCGTGTCTTTCTCTCCTTTTACCTTCATAAGGAGGCTGTTGGAGCCTGCTGCCAGACGTTCCAGATTATCCGGTGTATCGCTGGCTACCAGCTTTCCATGGGAAATGATCAGAACATAATCACACACTGCTCTTACCTCGGAAAGGATATGGGAGCTTAGGATAACCGTGTGCTTCTGCTTCAGGCCTTTGATCAGGTCACGGATCTCGATGATCTGCTTCGGGTCAAGTCCTACTGTCGGCTCATCCAGGATGATCACCTCCGGATATCCCAGGATTGCCTGCGCAAGGCCCACCCTCTGGCGATAACCTTTGGAAAGGTTTTTGATCAGACGGTCTTTCATGTCTGTGATCTTTACCATATCCATGACTTCTTTTATCTGCTTGTCTTTTTGGTTTCTTGGGATTTTTTTCAGATCAGCCGCAAATTTCATGTACTCAAGAACGGTCATGTCAAAATAGAGCGGCGGCATTTCCGGCAGATAGCCGATACATTTCTTGGCTGCCTCCGGTTCCTCCAGAATATCATGACCATCGATCATCACTTTTCCTTCTGTGGAAGCAATGTATCCTGTGATCATGTTCATAGTTGTTGATTTTCCTGCACCGTTGGGGCCCAGGAATCCGTAAATTTTCCCCTTTTCGATCTGAAAGGAAAGATGGTCAACTGCAGTATGATCGCCATACTTTTTGACCAGATTACTTACTTCGATCACTTTACTCTCCTCCTTTTATTTTCAGGGAAATACTTTTTTTAATTATCGATTTCCCATTTTATAAGATGCCAGAGGCAAAAGGTCCTGAAACTGAAGCCCTTGACTCTGGCGTCTTTTCAATACCAATAGAAAATGCCCCTGGATGAAACAGAGAATGGGGGAAATCCAGGGGCATCTCTATCGGATTATAGTGTAAAAGTAATTTGTGATAAAAGTAGGATAAATTTGTGATAATTTTGTGAAACTCCCGGACAAAGAAATCTCCTGTCGGACAGATTTTGCCTTTGTTCGACAGGAGGTATCTTATGCCAGTGGCTCTCTGAGCGGTGTTCCGGCTTTTCTCGGATATTTGCCCGGGGTGTTCTTTACCTTCTCGATAATGACCAGGGAGCGGCCGATCTCAGATCCCGGAAGGTCAAAGTACTGAATATCCCTGATCTTTCCACCAAGGATTTTTACTGCTTTCTCTGCTGCTTCTGCTTCTTCCTTTACAGAACCGGATTTATAGGAAACAAAAAGCCCTCCGACTTTTACATACGGGAGACAGTATTCAGACAGGGTTGCAAGTCCGGATACTGCTCTGGATACGCAGAGATCATATTTTTCTCTGTAGGCTTTGTTTTTTGCATATTCTTCAGCTCTTCCGTGAATGGCGGAAATCCCCTCCAGGCCCAGGAGCGCAAATGTTTCTTCCAGGAATTTTACTCTTTTATTGAGGGAGTCCAGAAGGCAGGCTTCCACCTCCGGGAAGGCGATCTTCAGGGGAACACCCGGGAATCCGGCGCCGGTTCCGATGTCCATAACGGTTTTTATCTTACCCATATCTACAGCCTTGACGCAGCAGAGGCTGTCCAGGAAATGTTTCACGAGAACCTCGTCAAATTCTGTGATACCGGTGAGGTTCATGACTTTGTTTTTTTCTACAAGATATTCGTAGAATCGGATAAACTGGTTTTTCTGCGTGTCACTGAGTGTGATCCCAAGCTCCTCGCAGCCTTTTTCCAGGATTTCTAAATTGTACATGCAGCTTCCTCTCTTATTTTCTGTGTTTTATTGTTATTCTTTGTATTATCCGTGTTTATGTCCGGATCTGCTTTCCAGATATACAAGAAGCACGGAAATGTCAGCCGGGGAGACACCGGAGATACGGGACGCCTGACCGATGGACACCGGTCTGTAGGCTTCCAGCTTCTGGCGTGCCTCAATGCGGAGGCTTCCTACATCTTCGTAATCAATGTCTTCCGGAAGCTTTTTCTGCTCCAGTTTCTTAAACTGCTCTACCTGCTTCATCTGGCGGCGGATGTAACCGTCATATTTGATGTTGATCTCTACCTGCTCACATACATCTTCCGGAAGCTCCGGTCTTTCTTTATCGATGGGTGCAAGCACCTTATAGTTAAGCTCCGGCCGACGGATCAGCTCTGCAATGGTGGTTCCGGATTTCAAAAGGGTACTGTTCAGAGATTCCAGAAGGCTCTGTACCTCTGCAGAACCACCTACGGTTGCATGTTCCACTCTCTCGATCTCTTCCTGGATCCGGCGCTCTTTTTCCTGTAATTTATGGTATGTCTCATCATCGATCAGGCCGACCTCCCAGCCTTTTTTGCGAAGACGAAGATCTGCGTTGTCCTGGCGGAGGAGCAGACGGTACTCAGCACGGCTTGTCATCATTCGGTACGGCTCATGGTTCTCCTTTGTTACCAGATCATCGATGAGAACGCCAATATATGCCTCTGAGCGGTCCAAAATCAGCTGTTCCCGGCCTTTTACCTCCATAGCTGCATTAATTCCCGCTATGAGGCCCTGAGCGGCTGCTTCCTCATATCCGGAGCTTCCGTTAAACTGTCCGCCGCTGAAAAGGCCCTTGATCTTTTTGAATTCCAGTGTGGGATAGAGCTGGCGCGGATTAATGCAGTCATACTCAATAGCGTAAGCATTTTTTACAATCCTGGCGTTCTCCAGACCCGGTACGGAATGGTACATCTCGTACTGAACATCCTCCGGCAGGGAGCTGGACATTCCGCCGATGTACATTTCATTTGTGTAAAGACCTTCCGGTTCGATAAATACCTGATGGCGTTTTTTGTCTGCAAAACGAACTACTTTATCCTCAATGGACGGACAGTAACGTGGTCCGGTTCCTTCGATCATTCCGGAATAAAGGGGGGATCTGTCCAGATTTGCACGGATGATCTCGTGTGTTTTTTCGTTTGTATAGGTCAGCCAGCAGGATTTCTGCTCGATCTGTACCGATTCCGGGTCTGTGGAAAAAGAGAACGGTACGACTCTTTCATCTCCGAACTGCTCTTCCATCTTAGAATAATCAATGGTGTTTCCGGCGATTCTGGCCGGAGTTCCTGTTTTGAAGCGGAACATTTCGATCCCCAGCTTTTTCAGGGAATCCGTAAGGTAATTGGCTGCCTGAAGGCCGTTCGGTCCTGTATAGTTGCTGACGTCGCCGTAAATGCAGCGGGCCTTGAGGTAGGTTCCTGTACAGAGGACTACAGCTTTTGCGTGGTAGGTGGCTCCTGAGAAGGTTTTTACACCGGTGATATGCCCGTCTTCTACCAGAAGCTCGGTCACTTCACCCTGGCGGATGGTTAAGTTCTCTGTATTTTCCAGTGTCTTTCTCATTTCTGTGCTGTAGGCCTGTTTATCGGCCTGTGCACGAAGGGAATGAACTGCAGGGCCTTTGGACTGGTTGAGCATTTTGGACTGGATGAAGGTTTTGTCTATGTTTTTACCCATTTCCCCACCGAGAGCATCCAGCTCACGGACGAGATGCCCTTTGGAGCTGCCGCCTACATTGGGGTTGCAGGGCATAAGGGCGATGCTGTCTACGCTGACTGTGAACATGACTGTGTTGAGCCCTAAGCGGGCGCATGCCAGTGATGCTTCGCAGCCTGCGTGGCCGGCGCCTACTACTATGATGTCGAAAAACTGTTCCAGATTTTTCATGCTTTTTCTCCTTTATTTTTTCTCTTATTCTTTCTCTTTATTTTTCTTTGTGATTTTCTTTTTCTTTGTTTATTGTGTGGTTGGTTTTTGGTTTTATTTTTACTTTCTTGCTTGGCAGAAGGCCTGGTTTTTTTGCTTTGGGAAGCTGTGGAAAACCGCAAAGGGGCCGTAAAGCCACGGCCCCTCTGCACACCCCTCGGGCTTTTTTTTAGGAGTTCTTGGGTTGTGGTGTGTGATACGGTGCTGACTTTTGTCTGTATGCTTCGGTATTGGATGTGAAACGTTGTGCCGAGGGGGTTGCAGTGGAACTGTAATGAGGTTCTCGACGTGCGATGCACGTCTGCGGGGTTATTCCTGCTTCCGTCTGCCATATTTCGGCTCAGTGTTGAATTGCCGATACAGAAGCATACAGACACAAGTTAGTTTCTTTCAGCATTCCACAATCGCTGCACTATATAAAAAAGGCCCAGGGGTGTGCAGAGGAGCGCGGCCTTGTGCCCCTTTGCGGTTTTCTCACATTCCAATGTGATCTACCCTCTGCGGGTTTCCGCAGTCCATGTGGCATACAGCAGGGAGCCGCAATCTATGCGGTTATACGACCGGAGTTCCGCAATCCATGCGGCATATACGGCCGGGATTCCGCAATCCATGCGGGCATTCGGCCGGGGCCTCCGCAGCCCATGCGGTTATTATTTCCCCATACAAAATTTAGAAAATATCTCATTAACAAGGTCTTCCCCAAGTGATTCTCCCAGAATCCGTCCCAGACTTTCGTATGCATCTGTCAGGTCTATGGAATAAAAATCCTCCGGCATTCCGCTTTCTATGCTATTTTCTACCAAAGAAAGACTTTCCTGTGCTTTTAAAAGCTCCTGTCTGTGGCGTTCATTGGTGATGTAGACTTCATCATTGAAGTCAATCTCCCCACTGAAGAACATTTCCCGGATTTTTTCTTCCAGGTCTGTGATCCCGGTTTCTTCTTTTGCGGAGATTGGGATCACCGGCTGGTTTATTCTGCTCTTTAAATCCTCTATATCTATAGCAGATTCAAGGTCTGTCTTGCTGTAGAGGACAATTGTCTTTTTCTCTTGCAAAATTTTTATGATTTCTTCGTCGTTTTCATCCAACGGCACGGAGGAATCTACAACGTAGAGGATCAGATCTGCGTCTGCTGCCATTTCTTTGGCTTTGGATACACCGATTTTCTCTACGATGTCTTCTGTCTGGCGGATTCCGGCTGTGTCAGCGATCTTTAATGTGATCCCATGCAGGTTGATATACTCTTCCAGTACGTCTCTGGTGGTTCCTGCGATATCGGTCACGATGGCTCTGTCCTCTCCCAGAAGCAGATTCAGCAGAGAAGATTTCCCTGCGTTCGGCTTGCCCAGGATCACGGTACGGATACCTTCCTGTATGATCTTTCCGTCTCCGGCTGTTTTTAACAGGTTCTGTATTTTTTCTTTTTCTTCTGCTACGATCTGCTCTAATTCTTCCGAATATCCTGTCAGATCATAGTGCTCCGGATCGTCTAATGCCGATTCAATGTACGCTATATGGTACAGTAGTTTTTCCCTGATCTGCTGTACAGTTTTTCGGACCGAACCTTTTAATTGTCCTACAGAATTCTTTAATGAGTACTCATTTTTGGACTGTATCACGTCCATAACGGCCTCCGCCTGGGAAAGATCGATCCTTCCATTGAGGAATGCACGCTTGGTAAATTCTCCCGGCTCGGCAATAATGGCTCCGTTTTTCAGCACAGTTTCCAGTACCTTTTTCATGGCTAAAACGCCGCCGTGGCAGTCGATTTCTATGGTATCTTCTCCTGTGTATGTCCGTGGTCCGCGCATGGCCATGACCAGCACTTCGTCTACCATTTCTTCGTTATCATAAATATATCCATAATGGATGGTGTGGCTTGGGACATTTTTCAGAGATTTTTTTCCACCCTTGGAACGGTATACTCCGGATGCGATCTCAAAAGCCTCCGGGCCACTGATCCTGACGATCCCGATTCCCGATGCGCTCATGGCTGTGGAAATCGCAGCAATCGTTGTCTCTTCCATTTTTCACTCTCCTTTGTCAAACGGATAAAAGCATCCGCTATATCACACTGCAGCTGATCGCTGCCATACCGTTTATCCTGGTCCAGCGGATAAAAGCATCTGGTTAAACGCAAAAATGTTACTCCGGAAAAGCTTTTTACACGCAAAAAACACGTGTTATTCACGCTTTCACCTAGAATAACATCTTCTGTCAGTTTCCATATTTATAATGCTAGAGCGTGTTTGAAAAAGGCTTTCTGCAAGATGTGCGTCACAATTTGTGGGAGATTTTGTCCGGATGAAGGCGCCGTAGCGGGCTACGGCAACTGAATTCGGACAAAATATACCGCAAAGTGGGGCGTGCAGATTGCGGGAATGATTTATCAAATACGCTCTAATCTCTGCATTCCGGATGTCCGCTGCAGAAATATCTTTTGTTATTTGCTCTTCAATGATTATAAAGAATTGTTGCGGAGATTGCAATGGTAATTTTTAATTTTCAGTTCCATACAAAAAAGCCGTACCCACGGAGCTTACGCTCCGGGATACGGCTTATAGCTTTACCGGTGGATCATCAATTATTGCGTTTCAGTTTTACTACTACATGTCTGTAAGGTTCTTCTCCCTCACTGACTGTCTCTACATAGCGGTTGCCCTGCAGAGATGCATGGATGATCCTTCTTTCGTACGGATTCATCGGTTCCAGAACTACCGGTTTTCTGGTTTTCTTTACCTTGAAGGCGATTCCTCTTGCAAGGTTCTCCAGAGTTTCCTTACGACGGCGTCTGTAGTCCTCGGTATCGAGTTTTACACGAATGTAGGTAGACTCGCCTTTGTTTACCACAAGGCTTGTCAGATACTGAAGAGAATCCAGTGTCTGGCCTCTTTTTCCGATGAGGATACCCATATCCTCACCTTCAAAATCCACATCCAGAGAACCGTCTGCAGTGTTGTATTTCGATGTGATCTCCACTTCTCCAAGATCCATGGAACCGAATACGTCACGAAGAAATACGACTGCTCTCTCCTCAACCTCTCTGATCTTCTCCGGATCGCTGAGGATCTCTATCGGTCTGCCCTGCTTCGGTGCTCTCTCACGTGTTTCCTTCGGCTGACGCTCCTTTGGAGCTCTTGGCTGTTTCTCACGTGCAGGCTTTGCTTTGCCCTGGAAATCCCTTGCAGGTCTTTCCTTTGGCGCTGCTGCCTTTGCAGGTGCTTCTTCGGATGCCTTCTCCACCTGTACAGTTTCTTTCTTCACCGGCTTCTTCTCCTCTGCAGGAGCTGCTTTCGGTGCAGATTCTTTCTTTACATCCGGAGTAAAAGGCTTTTCTAATTTCTTCTCTTCTTTGATAGCGTCCAGTTTCACGGACTCTACCAGTTCATCGATTTCCTGCATATCAGAAACTGGCTCGATTCTGCGAACTTTGATCACGGCAGGTTTGCTGCCGATTCCGAAGAATCCGGAGCTGCCTTCACTGATAACCTGAATATCAAGCTGGTCACTGGAAGTTCCAAGCTCAAGACACGCTTTTGTGATAGCTTCATTCTTTGTTTTTGCTGAAAACTGAATGTAATCCTCCATTACGAACCCCTCCGTTCCTGATTATTTCTTCTTATTTCTCTCATCAAAGTCTCTTACGAGATTTGCTTTAGCTGTGATGCTGCCCGGTTTTGCACTTCTTGCCTTCTCATAAGCAGTATCAACCTTCTGTGCTCTGTCTGAAGCACCATTGTTTCCGCTGTTGCCCTTATTGATCACAGGTTTATTGATATTCTTGGCGGACTGATGAGCCTGATTGGTGATCTTCTGCGGCGGAAGTCCTTCCTTCGCACGCTTCGCTTCGATCTTCTTCATATTCTCATTAACCAGATCATCAATGTTCATCTTATCAAGATGACGATTGATCGCAAACTGCTGGGCACTTCGAACGACAGCACTGGCGATCCAGTAGATACCAAGACCAACCGGGAATGTGAAACAGAAGAATGCAGACATCAGAGGCATGACCATGTTCATGGTTTTCATGGAGTTTGCCATTGCACTGGCCTGATCATTTCCGTCTGCCGGCTGTGTTGCAGCCTGTGGCATAAGCTTCAGGTTCAGCATCTGAGTTGCCCATGCAAGAACCGGGATCAGAAGTGCTACGATCGCAAGTAACAGAGAACCATGATTTTTGAAGAATTCCATGATATAGTACAGCGGCTGGTCTGCGATATTCAGGCCACAGAAGCCCTGCATCTTGGAAATATTGCCGGATGCTTTTGTGATCGCATCAGAAAATCCTGAAAACTGATTCATCTGTGCCAGCTCTTTCCACTGGGAAGGAGAAAGTGCATACAGAAAATCAACAATAGAGTTACTTGTAGCATTTCCGGCACTATCCATAACGAGACGCACTCGTGTCATGGAATGGTCTGTGATAAACTGCTGCAAGATATCTGTGTATCCGTTTACAGCTAGCAGGTTGTCAACTACACCAGTAAAAATGTTCTTTACACTTCCAACGTAAGCAGGAATCCGGTAGATAACCTGATACAGAGCAAACAGAATAGGCATCTGAATGGCTAACTGTACACAGCTACCGGTTGGAGAAACACCATATTTCTGATAAACAGCCTGGGTTTCTTCGTTCATTTTCATCATGGAAGCCTGATCCTTTTTACCCTGATATTTCTTCTGGATCTTCTGGATCTCAGGCTGCATGATCGCGCTTAACTTGGAGAATTTCTGCTGCTTGATCTGCAGCGGTGTCATAAAGGCAAAGATAAGAATACTGAAGATAATGATACAAAGACCAATGTTCTGGATTCCGAACAGGCCGTCAAGCATCTTATATATGCCATCCATGATCCATCCCATCACAGACGCGATCTGTCCGATAATAGGAGTTCCGGTTTTTGTTGCTAAAAACAGTTCCAAATTCATTTCCTCCTAGACTTCTTATTCAATTGTAAAAGTCCGGTAACTATTCATTCGTCCACTAACTGCGGAGGTACTGAACAGTTACAAATTCCGATAACTGCTCTGCCCGGGAAAAGGCTGAACAGTCACAAAATAATTCATGGCACAGGGTCATAGCCTCCGTGGGAAAAAGGATTGCATCGCAATATCCTCCATGCCGCAAGAAGACTACCCTTAAATGCGCCATATTTTTCGATTGCTTCCAAACCATATTGAGAACATGTGGGAATATAAGGACATTTCGTTCTCTTCATCGGCGATATATATTTTTGATAGAGCCTTATCATCTTAATCAGAAATTTCTTTATCATGTTCATTCCCTGTTATATGATGCTTTCTTGCAAGATGCAGAAAAGCACTCTCGATCTCGTGAAAGCTCTTGCCCTTGGCTGCGGCTCTCGCTACTACTACAATATCAAGGTTACTGTCAAAATCTGTTTCGTTGAGACGATAGCTTTCTCTGATCAATCTGGTGAGTCTGTGGCGAACCACACTGTTCCCTACTTTTTTGCTTACTGATATTCCCAGACGATTCTTCATGTGCTGATTCTTCAGCACGTACATCACCAGAAGCCGATTTGCGTACGATGTTCCGTTCTGATATACAACTTTAAAATCTTGATTTTTCTTTAAGGACTCTGATCTGATCAAACGAATCCTCCTTAATTAAATTCCGCCTGCGCGGATATTTCTCCGGATAGAAGAAAAGACCACATAAATGCGGTCTTGCAGCTTATGCTGATAACTGTTTTCTTCCTTTTAATCTTCTTGCAGCTAATACTTTACGTCCGCCCTTTGTGCTCATGCGAGCTCTGAAGCCGTGAACTTTAGCTCTGGATCTCTTTTTTGGCTGAAATGTCATCTTCATAGGTAAAGCACCTCCTTTATCTATTTTTAATTGTTATGAAATAACTTATCATTCAGAACATCGTTTCAATTATATAAATAAACCTCCTTTTCGTCAAGTAAAAATTGCAAAAAACCCGATAAAATCAAGGGTTCTATAAAATACCCCCACCTTACGGTATTTATTTTTTTCTCTTATGTGGAAAGCGCTTATGGTTTACGTAACATTATCCACATTTTGTGGATAACTTGTGGATAACTTGTGGATTGACCGGAAATCTATCCACTTTTTCGGAGGGTTTGTTCACATCGTTTTCAAAAAAACCCTTTATTTGCGGTATTTTTAAGGTGGATTTTTTTATACACATAATTCTTCCACATTTTCCACCAATTCTCGACTTATGGAAACCTCCAGGACTCTTATCCACAATAATCCACCCTAATCCACAGTAATTTCCCCACATTATCCACATTCTTTTCCCCAAAATCTCAAGGATTTTCCATTGCGAAAACCCCATTTTCATTGTAATATATAAAAGGATATCTATCTCCAGTCGCAGACTGGGGTTATTATAATACTCATGGGAGGAAAAAATGGACGCTGTTATTGAAAAATGGGAGGAGATCCTGCAAACTGTCAAATCTGAATATGAGGTGACTGATGTCCCTTTTAATACCTGGCTCAAGCCGCTGAAAGTTTATGAGGTTGACGGAAAGCTGATAACAGTGGTTGTTCCCTCTGAACAGGCAGCGATCGGAGTCAATTACATCAGTAAACGCTACAAAATACCCCTCCAGGTTACTATCTGTGTGCTGACAGGCATGGAAGAATGCGAGGTTCGCTTCGTTCTGGAAAAAGATCTCCCCAAAAAAACAGAAAAAAACACTTCTTATGATAAACAGGTTCAGGATACACGTTACGAAGAGGCGCATTTAAATCCAAAATACACCTTCGACACCTTCGTTGTAGGAAGTAATAACAAATTCGCCCAGGCCGCAGCTCTTGCAGTTGCCGAATCACCGGGAGATACCTACAATCCACTGTTTATCTATGGCGGAGCCGGTCTTGGTAAGACGCATCTTATGCATTCCATCGCTCATTTCATTCTGGAACACGACGAAAACAGCCGTGTTTTGTATGTAACCAGTGAAGAATTTACCAACGAGCTGATCGAAACCATCCGAAACGGAAATAACACGGCAATGAGCAAATTCCGTGAAAAATACAGAAATATCGACGTTCTTCTTGTCGATGATATTCAGTTTATTATAGGAAAAGAATCCACACAGGAGGAATTTTTCCATACATTTAACAGTCTTCACAGTGCCAAAAAGCAGATCATCATATCCTCTGATAAACCACCGAAGGATATGGAAATCCTGGAAGAGCGCTTCCGTTCCCGGTTCGAGTGGGGTCTGATCGCAGATATCACGCTGCCTGATTACGAAACCCGAATGGCGATCCTTCATAAAAATGAAGAAATGAACGGCTACAACATCAGTGAAGATGTTATCAAATATATCGCTACCAATATCAAATCCAATATCCGTGAGCTGGAAGGTGCCTTCAACAAGGTCATGGCCGGAGCCAAGCTTGAGAAAAAGGAAGTAACTCTGGAGCTGGCAGAGCAGGCACTGAAGGATATTATTTCTCCGGATGAGAAAAAAGTGATCACACCGGAATACATCATCTCCGTTGTTGCAGAACATTACGGAGTCACACCTGCGGACTTAAGCGGAAACAAACGAAACTCCAAGATCGTCATGCCCCGCCAGGTTTCCATGTATCTCTGCCGTGAGATCATATCCACACCTTTGAAAAATATCGGAAAAGCGCTCGGAAACCGTGACCATACCACCGTTATGCACGGTATCGAAAAGATCGAAAACGAATTGCAGAACGACGATAACTTAAAAAATACCATTGATATATTGAAAAAGAAGATTAATCCACAAGGTTAGGGAAGTTTTCCACATTACTGGTGTATAACGTGTTGATTGTATGTGGAGAGATGTGTACAACTTTTTTGCCAAAACGCGGCGGTAATTTTATCCCCGGGTTATTCACATGCGAAAATACCACTTTTACACAAAGTTATCCCAACGGAAAACCCCTGAAAACATCAGGCCTGCGGGAGTTTTTCACAAAATCTGGCCCCCTACGGCGGTTACTGCGGATTTTTTCTATAAATATATTTATAAAAACCACAAATTGTTCAGAAAGGGAGTTATACACACTATGAAAATCATCTGCTCCAAATCAAGTCTGTTAAAAAGTGTAAGTATCGCACTCAAAGCAGTTCCATCAAAAACCACAATGCCAATCCTGGAATGTATTCTCATGGATGCAACCACAAACCAGATCAAATTTACCACCAACGATATGGAGCTGGGAATTGAAACCATCGTTGAGGGTACTATTGAAGAAAAAGGTAAAGTTGCTCTTGATGCAAAAATCTTCTATGAAATCATCAGACGACTTCCGGATAATGATGTTACCATTAAGACCGATGATAAATATGCAGCAACCATTACCTGTGAAAAAGCAAAATTCAATATCCCTGGAAAATCAGGAGAAGATTTTGCTTATTTACCGATGATCGAGAAGGATGAACCGCTGACAATCTCTCAGTACACACTGAAAGAAATGATCCGCCAGACTATTTTTTCGATTGCTGTAAATGAAAACAATAAGCTTATGACCGGTGAACTTTTTGAGATCAAAAATAACTGTCTGAAGGTAGTTTCTCTGGACGGACATCGTATCTCTATCCGCAAAATGTCTCTTAAGAAAGATTATTCTGACCGTAAGGTGGTAGTTCCGGGCAAAACTTTAAGCGAGGTCAGCAAGATCCTTTCCGGAGAAGTGGATGATCAGGTCAGCATTTACTTTACAAAAAACCATATTTTATTTGAATTTGATCAGACTATGGTAGTTTCCAGACTGATCGAGGGAGAATATTTCAGAATTGATCAGATGCTTTCCAGTGATTATGAGACAAAACTGAAGATCAACAAAAAAGAGTTCCTGGATTGTATCGACCGTGCCACACTTCTGGTACGTGAGGTTGATAAAAAACCGATCATCATCAACATCACAGACGATGATATGGAGCTGCGCATTGATTCTGCAATGGGTTCCATGAATGAAGAGATCGATATTGAAAAAGAGGGTAAGGATATCATGATCGGCTTCAACCCGAAATTCCTGATCGATGCGCTTCGTGTTATTGATGATGAAACCGTGACGATCTATCTTGTAAATCCGAAGGCACCATGCTTTATCCGTGACGATGAGGAGAACTATACTTACCTGATCCTTCCTGTAAACATCAACCAGAATCAGGCCAGATAAGACCTGGGAAATATAAGGAATAAGGGACAAGAGATGTACGCAGCAGCTTCAGGAATGTGAGTGTACGTGTGAGACGCACATGCTTGAAGCTGTGAACAGAATTGAGCTCGGCAGTCAGGATATGTAAGTGTCCGTAGGGCACGTACAGCCTGACGGCAGATATCAGGATTGATATAAACGGATACACCAAAAATGCGTGACCGTTTTTGACCGATTGTGCATGGGAATGCGATCGTGTTCTGAAAATTGTTTTATGCGTAAACTGCTGGAAGGGGGTATTTAAATTACCGCCTTCCGGTGAAATTTGTATTTTGGGGGATTTTAAATACCGCCAGAAGATCAGAAAAGATCGATCTGACGGAGAAAATACCCCGGAGATAAGAGGAGAAAAAATTGGAGATCAGAATTAAAGACGAATTTATCAAGCTTGGTCAGGCGCTGAAGCTGGCCGGTGTTGTGGAGGACGGCGTTGAGGCGAAATATGCCATCAATGATGGTCTGGTACTGGTGAACGGTGAGGTGGAGAACCGCCGTGGCCGCAAGATCCATCCTGGAGATACCATTTCCTACGATGGAAAAGATATTTATGTGATCGGGTGAAGGAATGTACATTGAATCCATCAGACTGAATAATTTCAGGAATTATGAGTCGCTGGAGATGAATTTTGATCAGGGCACCAATATTCTCTACGGTGACAATGCCCAGGGAAAGACCAATATCCTGGAGGCGGTTTATCTGGCAGGTACCAGCAAATCCCACAAGGGAAGCAAGGACCGGGAGATGATCCGCTTTGAGAATGAGGAATCCCATATCCGAATGATGGTGAAGAAGGGCGATCTTTCATACAAAATAGACATGCACCTCCGGAAAAACAAAGCAAAGGGAGTTGCCATCAACGGGCTGCCGATCCGCAAGGCAAGGGAGCTGCTGGGGGTGGTGAATCTGGTGTTTTTTTCTCCGGAGGATCTTAATATTATCAAGAATGGACCGGGAGAGAGAAGACGTTTTCTGGATTCGGAGCTTTGTCAGTTGGATGGTGTTTATATCACGGAGCTGGCCGGCTACAATCACATCGTGAACCAGAGAAACCGTCTTCTCAAAGACTGTTATATGAACCCCGGGCTGAAAAGTACCCTGGATGTCTGGGATATGCAGATGGTCGATTACGGAAAGAAGATCATCGGGAAGCGGGAAGCCTTTGTGGAGGAGCTTAACGAGATCGCAAGGGGGCTTCATAAAGGCCTTACCGGCGGGATCGAGGAGCTGGAGATCCTGTACGAGCCAAGTGTGACGGCGGCAGAGTTTGAGGATAAGCTTGCCCGGAACCGGGAGCGGGATCTTCGGATGAAGCTGACCTCCGTGGGACCGCACAGAGATGATTTCTGCGTAAAGGTCAACGGGATCGACATCCGGAGGTATGGTTCCCAGGGGCAGCAGAGGACTGCGGCCCTTTCCCTGAAGCTTTCGGAGATCTATCTGGTGAAGAAAAAAATCCGGGATACACCGGTGCTTCTGCTGGATGATGTTCTTTCGGAGCTGGATAGCAGCAGGCAGACATATCTGCTGGAAAGTATCCACGATATACAGACTCTGATCACCTGTACAGGACTGGATGATTTTGTCAGCCATCAGTTCAAGATCAACAGGGTTTTTCAGGTGGTAAAGGGGCATGTTTATATGCCTAAAGGGTTTTGACAAGCCCGTATGCATATGGTAAACTGATTCTGATTATGGAAAGTTGGTGAATATTTTGGATAAAGAGGAGTTTCGCGTTAAGCTGGGACAGATCAATAAGCTGGTCGAGACCCAGGATTACAAAGGCGCCATGCAGATTGTTGACAGCATTGACTGGCGTCGTGTGAAAAACGTCCGTACCCTTTGTGTAGTGGGCGAGATCTACGCGGCCAACAAGCGCTATGAAGAGAGCAAGGAAATTTTTCTTCTTGCCTACCACAGAGCGCCGATCGGCAAGAACATACTTTACCGTCTGATCGAGGTTTCCCTGAAAATGGGACAGATCAGTGAAGCCACAGAATTCTTTGATGAATACAGAGAAGTGGCAGGTAATGATAACAGCCAGTATATACTGAAATATAAGATCGCCAGAGCGAAGAATGCATCTCTGAATGAACAGATCCGTATTCTTGAGGAATATAAGGAGAAGGAATTTACGGAGCGCTGGTCCTATGAGCTGGCCAAGCTCTATTACAAGGCAGGAGACAAGCAGAAGTGCCTGGATCTCTGCAATGAGATGATCCTTTGGTTCAATGACGGAACTTATGTGATGAAGGCCCTTGACCTGAAACAGCGGATGGGTGTTCTCACTGGCGAAGAGAAAGAGAAATACGAACAGCGTTTTATCCCAAAGCTGATCCCGCCGGAAAAGGCGCAGGAGATCAGGGAGAGCAAGGAAGCATCCGGCGAGTATGAGGAGGCAAAACCGGTCACAGATACTATCCAGGTAGATGATGAGCGGGATCTGAACAGTGCGGAGACATTCCAGGAGAAGCTTTCCAAGGGATTCCGTGATATCTTTGGCGGACATAAGAAATCTGCGGAAGAGGATATGGAGGAAAAAGAAGCTGCGCAGGATGAAGAGCCGGATGAGGTTTCCACAGACTCTGAGGATGTGACGGAACAGGCGGAAGCGCCGGAGGCTGAGACTGCTGCGGCAGCAGAACCGTCAGAGGAGTTTACAGATTCTGAGGAGATCGAAGCGGCAGAAGGAAGCGAGGAAGCTTCGGATGAGCCTTCTGAAGAGCAGGATGAGTTTTCCGGACAGGAAGCGGATGAGATCCCGCTGGCATCCGGTGTTGAGAACCTGTCATCCGGAAGTATGAAGCTGCAGGCTCAGGAACAGCAGGATAAAGAGGAAGAAGAGGCTTATCAGGAAGCGGAAGAAGCTGAGGCTGAGAAAGCTACAGAGATGTCTTTGTCCCAGAGTGTTGCAGAGATCATGAAGGAGAAGGCTGCCGGAAATGAGGAAAGTGAGGAGAAGCCTGCAGGGGTTCCGCTCAATGAGGAAGGCAAGCCTGATTTTTCCGCAACGATCCGTATGCCGGAGCTGAAGATCCCGAAGTCCATGATCAATGTGGACCCGGAGAATGCAAGCAGTTCCGCGGAGATCCCGGATGCGTCCGGAATTTTCGGAAATATCGAGGATATTGCGGCATCTGTAGGTGACAGGTCCGGGAAGGATAAAGATAAGGACTTCAACCTGGAGGATACTATTCTGGCAGCAGCTACACAGCAGGGAATCGATATCCCGGAGGAAGAGAAATCTCCGGATGTCCAGCAGTCCGACGTAACGGAAGAGCCGGCAGGTATTGAGGATCTGGATATTGCAGCTGATGAATTTGTTCCGGAGGAGCCGGATGCGGCAGATATCGAGGATATCATGGCGCAGATCTCCGCTCAGCAGGAGGAAGAGGTAACGGAGACTTCCGATACCAGACTTCCGGATATTGTATTTGATGAAGATGAGGAGCCGGTTACTGAGGAGGATCTTCAGGCTGCAGAAGCAGAGTTTCTGAATGGTCCGTCAGGAGTACAGAAGCCGGTGGAAGAAGAGGATGTGCTTCCGGAGATTCCTTCACTGGAATCTGAGGAGCAGGTGCAGAAGGCGGCAGCAGAGCCTTCAACGAAGCTTCATCATGAGGAACCGGTGGCTTCAGCGGAAGAGGAAAATCTTCTTGATGAGGAAGAAGAATACAGTGATGACGCCTTTGAATTCCAGGAAGAGGATGATTTTATCAGCAGTCTCATCGGTGATGATTCTGATGAAGCCATGGAAGAGGACGATGAGGAAGAGGAGCTCAGCGAGGAAGAGCAGCTTGAGAAATTTATCGCTACGATCCATCCGGAAAAGGATCCTACAAAGATCGTTTCCAGAAAGAAAGAGCTCACAGATGAAGAGAAACAGCTTTTCACCTATTTTGTTACAGTTCCCGGAATGAAGGAACAGCTGCTTGATGTACTCTGCGATGTGCAGATGGGCGCAGCAGACAAGACCTCCCAGACCGGAAATGTGATCGTTATGGGCGGCAGAGAAACAGGTAAGACGAGACTGATCTCAAGTCTGATCCCGGCAATCTGTAAAGAGCTGAATATCGAGGCTTCCAAGGTTGCCTATATATTTGCGGATGATCTCAACGGAAAGGATATTCCGGAGATCGTATCCAAGCTTGCCGGCGGTTTCCTTGTTATCGAGGATGCAAACCAGCTTTCCCAGGAAACAGCAGATGAGCTTGAGGAAGCTATGACCGGAAACACAAAGGGAATGATCGTGATCCTGGAGGATGAAAAGATCGGTATGCGTAAGCTGATCGCGAGATATCCGAAGCTTGCGAAGAAGTTTACATCCATGATCAACATTCCTGTATTTACAAACGATGAACTTGTTAATTTCGCTAAGGTCTATACCATGGAGAATGGATTCCGTATCGACCAGATGGGCATGCTTGCTCTGTATAATCTGATCGGGATCAACCAGAAGGAGGATCAGCCGATGTGCATCGGTACTGTGAAGACCATGCTGGATAAGGCTATGGAGAGAGCTCAGAGCGGATTGTTCAAGCGTTCCAAGAAGCGTGTGGACCGTGATGGCTACACGGTACTTTTTGAAAAGGATTTCAGCTGAAAATAAGAAAAAGCAGAGGTAAAAAATATGGCCAGACCTTATCTTGGTAACCCGAAATATACCATTGAAGTCCTTCAAAAGTATCATTTTGTTTTCCAGAAAAGGTTTGGTCAGAATTTTCTGATCGACGAGCATGTTCTGGAAAAGATCATTGAGTCTTCGGGTATCACGAAGGATGATTTTATACTGGAGATCGGTCCGGGTATCGGAACTATGACCCAGTATCTTGCGGAGGCTGCTAGAGAGGTGGCTGCTGTGGAGATCGACAGTTCGCTGATCCCGATCCTTAAGGATACGTTGAAGGACTGGGATAATGTTTCTGTGATCAATAACGATATCCTGAAAACGGATATCAAAAAGATCGCAGATGAGAAAAACGGCGGTAAGCCTGTGAAGGTGGTTGCGAATCTGCCGTATTACATTACGACTCCGATCATCATGGGGCTTTTTGAGAAGAATGTTCCTGTGGATTCGATCACTGTCATGGTGCAGAAGGAGGTTGCAGACCGTATGCAGGTTGGTCCCGGTACCAAGGATTACGGTGCGCTTTCCCTGGCTGTGCAGTATTATGCGAAGCCGGAGATCGTTGCGAATGTACCGCCGAACTGTTTTATGCCGCGGCCGAAGGTTGGAAGTGCGGTGATCAAGCTGACGCGTTATGAGAAGCCGCCGGTGGATGTGAAGGATGAGGGGCTTATGTTCCGTCTGATCCGTGCATCTTTTAACCAGAGGAGAAAGACACTTGTGAACGGAATCAGAAATTCCGGAGATTTTTCCCTGAGTAAGGAGGAGATCGAGGATGTGTTCAACAGGTGTGATCTTCCGCTGAATATCAGGGGTGAGGCGCTGACACTGGAGCAGTTTGCGATGCTTGCCAACTGTATTTATGATGAGAAAAATTAATATATGATAAATGCAAAAAGAGCCCGGGCAGCTGTTCCGGGTTCTTTTTGCGTTTCCGGACGGGAATGTTGGAGAGGTTTCCTGTCCGGACCTATATATTTGTCATAGAAAGGAGGTTATGTCTGAGGTGTCAGACATAAGTAAGTAATGAAAAATTTACATTTTTTATTTTACTGATGAGATGTTAGGAAAGTTTGTTTAAAATATGAAAATATTGTGAATATATTTTTGGCGATATACATAAAGTCTGAATGGTGTGGGTGGGAATGGGGAAAATTGAGGTTTACAGAGGGGTGGGGGTGTGTGGTATACTGAGGGGCGTCGAAAAGGTAATGATGAGGTAATAAAAAGGCAGTAAAAGATAGTTAAAAATAGTAAAAGGCAATTTTTAATAAGGGCTGGTGCCCGTATGGAGGTTGAATATTATGAGAAGATTGAACAAGGTTACAGCTTTGGTTATTGCGGGTGTTATTTCATGTACATCTCCGATGATGGTTATGGCGTCTGATTCCGGTTCTGTTATGAGTCAGGCGGAGGAGATCCTGAAGGATAATGAGGTTGGGTCTCTTGCTTCTGATCCGGATAAGGTTGGGGATATCATTGTTTATGTGAAGGGGCTTTTTGATTCTAACCAGATCACGGATGATGAGATTTCTCAGGGGATCGATGAGGCTGCGGATCATTTTGGGGTGAGTCTTAATGAGGATGATAAGAGTTCGCTGGTTAATATCATCAGTAAGTTCCGTGGGATTGAGATGAGTGATGATCAGATCAAGGGGTATGTGAGTGATGCTTATAGTACTTTGAAGGATATGGGTGTTACGAAGTCTGATGTGAAGAATATTTTTGAGAAGGCGATTGAGTTTATTAAGGGGATGCTTTCACGGCGGTGATGGTTTGTGATGGCTGGTGTTTTTGATGATGTTTTAGATGGAGTTTGAGTTAGAGGGTGAGGGTTGTGGCTCTTTTGTTGGGGTTGTTGTTGGTTTGTTTGGTTGAGATGTACAATATGTACAATGTTTAGGGTTTTGGTTTTGTTTGTGAATGTGGTGTTTTTATAAATTGGGGGAGGGTGTTTTGGAAAAAATTGTGCAAATGCGCTAATTGTTCACGAGATGTTCATTGTTTGTTCATATTTGTCTGGTAGTATAGGGATAGTTCGAAAGAACGTTACGAAAGACGCTGTAATGGTGTGTATCTGTATCATTACACATACAATTTTTTTCATAATAATCGCCCCGGTAAGCCACTACCGGGGCACTCCTCGTTTTTGGGCCTTTTTTGGGGCTCTTTTTTTTGTGGGGGGATGGAGGGAGGGACGGACGGACTGCCGGAGGGGCGGCTGCATGGTCGTGCCTGGTGCGGTCGTTTCGCCGGGTCATACTAAGCGTCTGAGTCTTCTGCCGTGCAGGGCGCCCCATAACTCGCCATGTACGCTGATGCGTACCTGGCTCAGACAGATGGGGCTTACTCTGCGGCTTGTGGCCGCAGAGTACCTTCCCGTCAGAAGCCTCAGGCGCTAAGTATGACCAGCGGCTTACTCCGACGCACCGGGTCCCGACCATGCAGCCGCCCCTCCGGCAGTCCGTCCTGTGCGTTGGAGAGAAACAAAAAGGATGCACTACAAAGAAATTCTGGAATCGTACTAAGTCCGTCCTGTGCGTTGGAGAGAAATAAAAAGGATGCACTACAAAGAAATTCTGGAATCGTACTAAGTCCGTCCTGTGTGTTAGAGAGAAATAAAGAAAGCATCAAGGGTGTGATAAATGGGCTGATCTGAGTCTGTTCTGTGCGTTGGAGAGAAATAAAGGGGTTAAGAAATTTCCAGTGCAAAAAATATAGCGCGGGTGGGGTGTGCATGCTATAATGATTAGGATTATAGTGCTGTCGTTTGGTTTGGGGCGGCGGTGGTTGGGTTTTTGTTTGAATGGGAGGTCTGGATATGGCGGAGTCTATGAAGGATTTTGAGAGGGAGCTGGAGGCTTCTTTTAAGAGGATCGATGAGGGTGATATTATCTCAGGGACTGTTGTGAGTGTGGATGAGTCGGGGGTTGTTCTTGACCTTAAGTTTTATGCTGAGGGTTTTATTCCGGTGGAGGAGTTTTCCCGGGTGCCGGGGTTTAATATTAAAGAGGCTGTTCAGCCGGGGGATGAGGTTCAGGCGATGGTTCTTCGCAGGGATGATGGTCAGGGGAATATTCTTCTTTCCAGAGCGGATGCTGCGGATGTGCTTGCCTGGGACAGGCTGAAGGAGCTTCAGGATTCGGGTGAGGTGCTGGATGTTGTTGTGAAGGGGATCGTTAACGGGGGTGCCATTGCTTATGTTGAGGGTGTCCGTGGTTTTATTCCGGCGTCGAGGCTTGCTTTGGAGTTTGTTGAGGATACTGAGGTGTTTCTGAATAAGCCGATCCAGGTGCGGGTGATCGAGGCTGATAAGGCGAAGAAGAGGCTGGTGCTTTCGGCGAGGGAGATTCTTCGTGAGAGGGCTGAGGTGGAGAAACGGAATAAGATTTCCAATATCCAGGTTGGCTTTGTGACTGAGGGTACGGTTGAGAGTTTGCAGCCGTATGGTGCTTTTGTGGAGCTTGGGAACGGGGTTTCCGGGCTGGTGCATATTTCTCAGATCTGTGAGAAGAGGATCCGGAAGCCTTCTGAGGTTTTGAGTGTTGGGGATAAGGTTAAGGTGAAGGTTATCGCAATCAAGGATGGTAAGCTGAGCCTGAGTATTAAAGAGGCATCGGATCTGATGGCTAAGGAGGTTGAGGAGGAGTCTTTTGAGCTTCCGGAGTCGGGGGAAGAGGCTACTACTTCCCTGGGTGCTTTGTTTGCAAATATTAAATTATGATTATTTTGGATGAAAAAGGATGGATGTGTATGAAAAAACCGGAGAGAATATTTGTAATCGGACATAAGAATCCGGATACGGATTCCATCTGTTCGGCTATTGCTTATGCGGATATTAAAAACAGAACTACGCAGAATAAAAAATATATCCCGAAGAGAGCGGGGCAGATCAATGAGGAGACCAGGTATGTGCTGAATCGTTTTGGCGTACAGCCGCCGGCTTATCTGGGAAATATCGGTACGCAGGTCAAGGATATGGATATCCGGACCAGTCCGCAGGCGGATAAGAATATGTCGCTGAAGAATACCTGGGATCTGATGCAGGAGAACGGGATCGTTTCTCTTCCAATCCGGGATAAGGATGGGTGTCTGGAGGGGCTTGTGACGATTGGTGATATCGCAAAGACCTATATGGATACTACAGACAGTTATCTTCTTTCCAATGCGAGGACGCAGTATCAGAGAATTGCCGAGACTGTTGGCGGTGAAGTGGTGGAAGGTAACGGACACGGATATTTTGTGAAGGGGCGTGTGCTTGTCGGTACTGCCAACCCGAAGATGCTGGAGGGCTACGTTGAGGAGGATGATATGATCATCATGGGTGACCGTGAGGAGGATCATCTTCAGGCGATCAGCCAGAATGTCAGCTGTATCATCGTGGGGCTGAATATCGTGGTTTCCGAGAAGGTTATAAAGCTTGCTCATGAGAAGAATATCGTGATCATCCGGTCTCCGTATGATACGTTTAATATTGCGCGTCTGATCAACCAGAGTATTCCGGTCAGCTTTGTTATGAAGCGGGATAACATGGTTACGTTTAATACCGAGGATTTTACGGATGATATCCAGGATGTTATGATCAAAAACCGTCACAGGGCGTTTCCGGTGATCAATCCTCATGGTAAGTGTATCGGTACGATCTCCAGACGTAATTTTCTGGATATGCATAAAAAGAAAGTGGTTCTTGTGGATCATAATGAGGTGGATCAGGCTGTTGATAATATCGAGAAGGCGGAGATCCTTGAGATCATCGATCATCATAAGCTGGGTACCTTGCAGACCATGACGCCGGTTGCTTTTCGTAATGAGCCGGTGGGATGTACGGGTACGATCCTTTATGAGATCTACGGAGAGCAGAGACTGGAGATCCCGGAAAAGATCGCGGGGCTTCTCTGTGCGGCTATTATTTCGGATACATTGATGTTCCGTTCACCGACCTGTACGCAGACGGATAAGATCGCTGCCAGTGCTCTTGCGCTGATCGCGGGGATCAAGATCGAGGAGTTTGCCCGAGAGATGTTTTCTGCGGGAAGTAATCTGAAGGATAAGTCTCCGGAGGAGATTTTTTATCAGGATTACAAGAAGTTTATCGGTGAGGGTAATGTTTCCTTTGGTGTGGGTCAGATCAGTTCCATGGACAGCGAGGAGCTTAAGGAGATCAAGGAGAAGCTGATGCCGTTTATGGTGAGTGAGTGTGGCCGTCATGATATCACGAGAGTTTATTTTATGCTGACGAATATCCTGGAGGAGTCTACAGAGCTTCTGTTTTACGGGGAGGGCAGCCAGCAGATGGCGGAGATCGCTTTTGAGCGGAAACCGGATGGAGATACTTTCAGTCTGCCGGGTGTGGTTTCCAGAAAGAAGCAGCTGATCCCGGCTATGATGGAGGCTGCTCAGCTGATGAACAGCGATTATGCGTAAGAGGTGACGGAAAATGGCGAAACAGTTATGGAAGCCGGGGAACATGATCTATCCACTGCCGGCTGTAATGGTGAGTGTTACCGATGGTGAGGGGCATGATAATATCATAACGGTTGCGTGGACGGGTACGGTGTGTACCAATCCGGCGATGGCTTATATTTCTGTCCGACCTTCCCGTTATTCCTATGATATGATCCGGAAAACGGGTGAATTTGTGATCAATCTGACAACGGAGAAGCTGGCGTATGCAACGGATTTCTGCGGGGTCCGTTCGGGACGTGATGTGGACAAGTTCCGGAAGCTGAACCTTACGAAAGAGAAAGCGCAGTTTGTTTCTGCACCGATGATCGGGGAGGCTCCGGTTTCAATCGAGTGCAGGGTGCGTGAGGTGAAGGAGCTGGGGTCTCATGATATGTTTCTTGCGGATGTGCTTGCGGTCCATGCGGATGAAGCTTATATGGATAAAAACAACAGGTTTCGTCTTAATGATGCGGGTCTTCTGGTTTATTCCCATGGGGAGTATCTGGCGGGTGGCCGGAAGGTGGGAACCTTCGGCTACAGCGTAAAGAAGAAGCAGATGCAGAAGAAGTTGGATAAGAAATCAGACAGGAAATCAGACAGGAAATCAGAGATGGCAGAGATGGCGGGGAAGTTGAAGACGTCAGGAAAGCCAGGGATGTCAGGAAAGTTGAAGATGTCAGGAAAGCCGGGGATGTCAGGGAAGTTGAAGACGTCGGGAAAGCCAGGGATGTCAGGGAAGTTGAAGACGTCGGGGAAGCCAGGGATGTCAGGAAAGCCAGGGATGTCAGGGAAATTAAAGACGTCGGGAAAGGCAGGGAGAGAGAAACGGTAGGTTCTGCGGAGCCGTAACGTTTGTTGAGGTTTGGCTGCTGTTATGCTAAAATGAAAGGATACAGTATGAATAATATTACACTGATAGGAATGCCTGGTGCGGGGAAGAGCAGCATCGGTGTCGTTCTTGCGAAGGTACTTGGGTACCAGTTTATTGACTCTGATCTGCTGATCCAGAAGGCGGAGAAAAGGACTCTGAGTGAGATCATTGCGGATGAGGGTACGGAGGGCTTCAAGGCGATCGAGAATCGTGTGAATGCTTCGATCCAGGTGGAGAATACGGTGATCGCTACCGGTGGAAGTGTGGTTTACTGCGATGAGGCTATGCAGCATCTGAAGTCTGAGGGTGTTGTGGTGTATCTTAAGATCTCGCTGGAGCTTCTTTCTAGGCGTCTTGGTAATCTTAAGGGGCGTGGTGTTGTGCTCAAGGAGGGGCAGACGCTGGCGAGTCTTTATGATGAGCGTGTTCCTTTGTATGAGAAATATGCGGACATTGTGGTGGATGAAGAGGATAAGGATCTGGAGGGGAGTCTCCAGGTTGTACTTGAGGCACTGAAGAACAGGGGAGATAAGGCGTAACTGTTGGCTTGTGGAAACGGTTTGCTGGAGTGTTTCGGGTCATGGGTTGTGACAGGTTTTCGTCATAAATTGTTTACAAATCTGAAATATGTGTTATAATATACAACTGACCTAAAAAACGGTATTGCGGAACATTTGTTCCTGCAGTAAATTCAGAGAAAGTTTCTGCTCATAGAGGAGTAAAATAATAGAGGTGTGTTATGGAACAGTATGTGATTAAAGGCGGCAATCCTCTGGTTGGAGAAGTGGATATTGCGGGTGCGAAGAATGCGGCGCTTGCGATATTGTCAGCAGCCATTATGACTGATGAAACTATATTGATCGAGAATCTGCCAGATGTTAGGGACATCAATGTTCTGCTTGAGGCGATCTCCGAGATCGGGGCTCAGGTTGAGCGTATTGATAAGTCTACTGTAAAGATCAACGGTTCTACTATCGGCAATCTCAGCGTGGATTATGAGTTTATCAAGAAGATCCGTGCTTCTTATTATCTTCTGGGTGCTTTGCTTGGTAAGTATAAGCATGCGGAGGTTCCGCTTCCGGGTGGATGTAATATCGGCAGCAGGCCGATCGACCAGCATTTGAAGGGTTTCCGTGCTCTTGGTGCGGATGTTGATATCTGTCATGGTGCTATTGTTGCCAAGGCGGAGAATCTGCATGGCAGCCATATTTTCCTGGATGTGGTTTCTGTTGGTGCTACTATTAATATTATGATGGCTGCTTCTATGGCGACTGGCCGTACGATCATTGAGAATGCTGCGAGGGAGCCGCATGTTGTTGATGTGGCGAATTTCCTGAACAGTATGGGGGCGAATATCAAGGGTGCCGGTACGGATGTGATCCGTATCCGTGGTGTTGAGACGCTTCATCGTACGGAGTATTCGATCATTCCGGACCAGATCGAGGCTGGTACGTTTATGTTTGCTGCTGCGGCTACTCGTGGTGATGTTACTGTTCGTAATGTTATTCCTAAGCATCTTGAGGCTACTACGGCTAAGCTTGAGGAGATCGGGTGTGAGGTTGAGGAGTTTGATGATGCGGTTCGTGTCCGTGCGCCGCATGTGCTTCATCGTACGCATGTGAAGACGTTGCCTTATCCTGGTTATCCTACGGATATGCAGCCGCAGATCGCGGTTACTTTGGCTTTGGCTGAGGGTACGAGTATTGTTACTGAGAGTATTTTTGAGAACCGGTTTAAGTATGCGGATGAGCTTTCCCGGATGGGTGCCAATATTAAGGTGGAGGGGAACTCTGCTATTATTGATGGTGTGAGGAAGCTTACGGGGGCGCGTGTGAGTGCGCCGGATCTTCGTGCGGGGGCTGCGCTTGTTATTGCGGGGCTGGCTGCTGAGGGTGTTACGGTTGTTGATGATATTGTTTATATCCAGCGTGGGTATGAGAATTTTGAGGAGAAGCTCAGGAGTCTTGGGGCTGAGATTGAGAGGGTTTCCAGTGAGAAGGAGATTCAGAAGTTTCGGCTGCGCGTTGGGTGATGGTTGGTGACAACTGGTAACGATTGATGATAATTGGATATTTGAGTTTTGGGAGAGTTCCTGGGTGTTTGGGCCTGGGGGCTCTTTTTTTGTGTGGGTGGGAGGAATGGGGGGAGGGACGAACGGACAGGCTGCCAGCGGGGCGGCTGCATGGTCGTGCCTGGTGCGGTCGTTTCGCCGGGTCATACTAAGCGTCTGAGTCTTCTGCCGTGCAGGGCGCCCCATAACTCGCCATGTACGCTGATGCGTACCTGGCTCAGACAGATGGGGCTTACTCTGCGGCTTGTGGCCGCAGAGTACCTTCCCGTCAGAAGCCTCAGGCGCTAAGTATGACCAGCGGCTTACTCCGACGCACCGGGTCCCGACCATGCAGCCGCCCCGCTGGCAGTCTGTCCGTTCTGGTTTTTGGGGGTGTGAGGTGTGGTGGTTTGCCGGGAGGTGGTGGGCCATCAGCGCTGCGCTGGATGGCTGCAGGGGCTGAGTTTCTTTGTGGTGTGTTGGGAGATGGTGGGGCATCGGCGCTGCGTTGGATGTGGGTGGGGTGAGTTTTTTGCGATTTGTCGTGAGGGGATTGGGGGATAGAGGCTGTTTTGGATAGGGTGTGGTGTTTTTGTGTAATATTTAAATTTATTTTTGGAGTATTTTGGATTATAATTATGGAAAAAGATGGTTGGCCTGATTGGTTGACTGATTGACTGGTTGATTGATATCCGGAGTTTTGGTGACTGTTTTGTGGGACTTGAGAGAAGAGCTTCGGATGTATGCTGATGAGGGTTGAGAGAAGAGCTTCGGATGTGTGCTGATGTGGGACTTGAGAGATGAGCTTCGGATGTGTGCTGATGAGGGTTGAGAGAAGAGCTTCGGATGTGTGCTGATGTGGCTTGAGAGAAGAGCTTCGGATGTGTGCTGATGGGACTTGAGAGAAGAGCTTCGGATGTATGTTGATGAGGGTTGAGAGAAGAGCTTCGGATGTGTGATGATGAGGGTTGAGAGAAGAGCTTCGGATGTGTGTTGATGTGGCTTGAGAGATGGGCTTCGGAGGTTTGTTGGTTTGGTTTTGAGGGTGGTCTTTTGGGGGCTGCCTGGTTTTTGGAGGGAGAGGGTTGTATGTGTGATTATGTGGTTTTGCCGCTTTTGAATTCGTCTTTTGAGCCTGGGAGGGCTCGGGAGGTTGTTGAGGGGTTTGTGGATGTGGATTTGAGGAATATTGCGCGGGCTGAGCTTTTTTATTTTACGGGGCAGGCGGAGGAGTGTTGTGAGATCACGAGGGGGTATCTGTCCAGCAGGGTTATTGAGCTGAAGCTTTCGGCGTGTATTTTGTATGGGTATTCTAATCTGACGCTGGGGAATGTGGCGGCGGCTAAGCGGGGGATGGAGGGGATCCAGTCCTGTGTGAAGATTGCTATGAAGAAGAAGGTTCCTAAGGATGTTTATGCGTCCTGTCTTCTGGCGGGGTATGTGGGGGCGGTTTTGCTTCATCTGCCTACGGATGGGATGCCTGCTTTTGGGGAGTACAGCAGGATGCTTCCTGAGGGGCTGAGGCTTTTTGCCACGTATGTGATGGCTCACCATACTTATCTTAACGGGGAGATATGGAGTGCTTATGGGATGGGGAAGGCTGCTTTGTTTATGGCGGAGAGGTTGTATCCGATCAGTATGACGTATATCCACTGTATGATGGCGGTGTGTGCGATCAACCGAAAGCATAAGCAGGAGGCGCAGGAGGAGATGCTCCGGAGCTGGCGAAGATGGATGGGTTTCTGGAGCCTTTTATTGAGCATCATGGGCTTTTGCGGGGGCTGATCGAGGCCTGTATCCGGAACCGGGATCCGGAGGCGTATCAGCGGATCACGGAGGGTGTGATTTCTTTCAGCAGGGGCTGGATGGCGCTTCATAATCCGGAAAACCGGAGAAAGGTTACGGGGGAGCTGTCGACGATGGAGTTTTCTATTGCCATGCTGGCAAGTGGGGGATGGACCAATAAGGAGATCGGAGAGCATCTGGGGATTTCCATTAATACTGTCAAGCATTACCTTACGGATATCTTTTGCAAGCTGAATGTCAAGAAGCGGGATGAGCTGAAGAAATTCATGTTAAAATAGTGACAGAGGCACTTTTTTTTGAAAAAACGGGCCTTACAAAACAACTGGTAGTGTTGTATAATAAATATCACGAATAGTCAGATTTTATCGGAGAAATCAGACGAAAAGAACCAGTAAACGAGTAAGTTAAGAAGGAGGAGTTGAAGACTGATTTTCGATAGCATCTGATAATGTCAATATCCTTACCAAAAATGCCTGGTATATTGACACTACAATCACATAAGGGTAAAATATTGAAAAGGTGTAACCTGTTTACTCACCGGCTAAAAACATGAAGCTTTTTTAAGAGAAAGGAATATAAACAGAAGTAAAGTAATAAGAAATACAGTACACGTTAATGCACACATAGGAAAGCGGGAAAGGTATGAAAAAATTAAGGAATAATAAGATCAGAAAACTCCTGGCATTTATGGTGGCTTTGGCGTTGATGGTATCCTGTATGCCGAGTGCATATACGATCTCCGCGAGTGAGGCGTTCGGAGATGGAACGGAGGATATATTTACAGATGGCGAAATTACATCTGAACCAGCGGCCGAAGAATCGACACCGGATGTAAGCAGCGCTGACCAGGAGGAAACGGAACAGGCGCAGCAATCGACGCTTACATATGAAAATGATTCTGTTAAAGTAACAGCAGAGGCACTGGAGGACGGAGCTCTTCCGCAGAATACAGCATTGAAGGCTGACGGCGTAAACGAGAATTCATCCGTATCTTATGATACAGTTTCTCAGAAGCTTTCAGCAGCAGCTACAGACAAGGGCAGCAGCCTGAGAGGTTTTTTTGCGTATGATGTGTATTTTGCTGATGGCGACGGAAACAGAGTCGAGCCGAACGGCAGAGTCAGAATAACTTTTGAGTACAAGACACCGGCAGCACCGGAGCTTACCGATGCAGCCAGCACGAGTGTAACCGTTGAGAAGCTTCATTATAACAGCAGTACCGGTGATACTGATGTTAACACCTTACAGGCCAACGAGGATCTGAAGGTTCTGAATGTCAACGAGGGCAAACAGATCCAGACACTTCAGGTTGAGACTGGCAACGCAGCTGTTTTTGCCGTTATGTGGGATTCTCCTGAGACAGCAGATGTCGAGGCGGAAGCTGTTTCCGGTAATGAGGACGAGGTGCCTATCGCATCAGAGGAGCTTACGGACGGAATGGATATTTCGGATGAGCCTGAGCAGGATGCAGCTGAGACACCGGCAGCAGAGAATCCGGAGGTAACTCCTGAGGCAGAGCCTTCTGAGGAGCCGGCAGTTGAGCCGACAGAGGCTCCGGCGGAGAATCCGGATGCTGAACCTACCGAAGCTCCGGCAGAGGATCCGGATGTGGTGGAAGAACCGGCAGAGGATATTGCGAGCCCGGAGGATGTTCCGGCAGCAGATGAGAATGGTGAGACAAGCCTGATCGAGGTTCTGGGAGACGATACGAATCTTCGTGTCAGCCCATCTATCGAGGCAGAGGTTCTGGCAACTGTAAACGCAGGAACACAGCTCACACTTCTGGATACCGTAACAGCAGAGGACGGAGCAACCTGGTACAAGGTTTCCTGGGAAGGAACCGAGGCTTACATAAGAAGTGATATGGCACAGGTTGTTGACAGCAGTGATGAGGCAGAAGAGCCTGAGGATGTGCAGGAAGAAGAAATTCAGCCTGAGATCACCAGATATGATTACACGAGTGACGAAGTCAATGTAAAAGTCACCCTTACCGATCCGGCAGACCTTCCGGACAATGCAGAGCTTTCCGTAACACCGGTAGAGCTCAGCCAGGAAGCCGAAGACCAGATCACCGAAGAAGCGATCAAAGAAAAGAAAGCCATCGAGAAGATCCATTCCTACGATATCAAATTCCTGGTGGACGGCGAAGAGGTTCAGCCGGGTGCTACAGTGAAGGTATCTGTATCTCTGAATGATGAGAAGAAGATCAAAGATGCGGATGTATATCACGTAGACGAGAATGATAACGTTGAAAATATGGATGGCAGCGTTGCCAAGAATGGTGATGTTGAGTTCGAGACGACGCATTTTTCTACTTATGTAATTGTAAATAAAAAAAATGATGGAACTATTGATGTTACAGTAGAACATTATGACAATACTACAAAGAAAAAAATTTATGCAGCTGATGAGTGGAAAAATTTAGCAGTTGGTGAGCAGGTTAATTGTAAGAAAGCTGTTAATTGGGAGATTGACCATGTAGAAGTAATAACAGAGAGCGGAGAAACAACGCCAACTCCGGATTCTTCAGGAAAGATTTATCTGGCACAGAATGCAACTGTTAGAGTATATTATACTCCTTCAAAAGGAACAACTGTTGGAAAACCTATTTTCTATGATTATACGGTAAAAGCTGTAAAAGATAAGCTGGCTAAACAGTATAGATATCCTTCAATAAATCAGGATGACTGTTATTCAAGTGATTCAAGTATTTCTGCAGATAAAATACTGATGGGAGCTTATACTCATCAGTATTCCAAATATCAATACAATTGGAAAAAAGACGGTAAAATAGTTAATGACTGGACAGGCACGCCAAAACAGGGTGAACAGCCAACAGTTATAACAGGACTGTTAAAAGGAGTAAATTCAGATAAGACAGTAAAGTTTAACTATCAGGATCCGGGACTGTTCGTAAATTCAGATAAGACAGCAATTATTGAAAATGAAACGAGGTATTTAAGACAGGTATATCGGAATTATGAACTTGGATTCGCCAGAAGTGGTGATAGTTATTCGCTGAAAGAAGTAAAAGATGGTAATGGAAATGTTGTAACAGAACAGTATAATTCTGAAACTGGAAATGATTTCTTTCCATTAGATAGTGTTAAAAAGTCATATGAAAATAGTTATAAGAAAAAGTCGGATTCGATAGAAGGCGCTGACACTACGGAACATAATTATTATTTTGGAATGCGTTATGAAATTAAATTCCAGCTGCAAGATTACATTGGAGATCTGAACTACAGTTTCAAGGGTGACGATGATATGTGGGTCGTTCTTGATGGTGGAAAGACAGAAGAAAATGGTACAGTTAATTATGGTAATGTTATTATTGACCTTGGTGGAATCCATGATGCTGCCTCTGCAAATGTCGATTTATGGGAAAAATTGTTTGGTCCAGAATATGCGAATAATGCACAAAATAAAGATGCCAAAAGAGCTTCATTAAATGAAGCTCAGAAAAAAGAAGAGCATACGTTAACAGTTCTTTATCTGGAAAGAGGCGCAGGTTTATCCAACTGTAAGATGAACTTTACCCTTCCAAATGCAGAAGTTTCATCAGTTACAACAACGGATCTTGCAAAACTGACATTTACTAAAGTTAAGAAAGATGAAAAGGCCCCTCTTCCAGGTGCTGTATTCAAACTGTATACAGACGATACCTGTACAACAGAATTAAAAACTGCAACATCTGGAGCAGACGGAACAGTAACATTTGACAAGCTTTTCCCAGGAACTTATTACATGAAAGAAGTTCAGGCACCTAATGGATATGTAGCTTCCAATGAAGTATGGACAGTGGATGTAACAGAAGGCGATGAGACAGCAAAGTTGAAGAACAGCTCAGGAAATCAAGTTACTTTGATTGTAAATGAGACTCCAGAGGAAATTATCAACTCCATTATGACGACTAGCAAAACGGCTAAAGTGAAAAACTGGGATCAGAGGACCTATGACATTACTATTAATGCAACATCCACAAGTACAAGTCCCGTAATTGAAACGAAAACGCCAGAGGCAGATATCATGTTGGTATTGGATGTGTCCGGATCGATGGGATATAAGATTGATCCTTATTCGTACACATATGTTGCGGATAATACTTCTGAAGCAAGAGCTGATACAAATATTTTAAATCGTGAAATAACGTACTATATTAATGTGAATGGTTCTTATAAGCAGATGTGGTATGATGATTGGAGTGCAAGATGGCGTGTTGTGAAATCGAGGTATTCATCAGATGATGCAGCGGAAGACAAATATAATAATTGTAAAATATATAGACAAATTAGCACCCGGCTTGATGCACTTAAGAGTGCTGTAAATCAGTTTATAGATGATACAGCGAAAAAATCTCCGAATAGTAAAATCGGTATTACCGCATTTAGTAGTGCAGGGTATGAACCTACTAATAACGGGAATCATAACGGGAGTCATGGAACCGGTGAAGAATTACAGATAGTTAGTAAAAATGCAGATTCGCTTAAGAAATTTGTTGAAAAATTAAAGGCGAATGGAGGTACGGATCCTGCGGTAGGACTTGAGAAGGCAAAGAACAAGTTGGATGCTATGGGTGATAAAAATCCTAAGTATGTGGTTCTGTTCACCGATGGTAAGCCGACTGGTGGCGGTGATACGTGGGATAGTAATGCACAAAAAGATGCTGAAACTCAGGCAAGCGAATTAAGAACAGGCCGAAGAAATAATGTGGATAATGCAAAAAATCCATATACAGTATACACCATAGGCTTTGCACTTAAGGATGAAGAGCGTGCGAAGACGTTCTTGTCTGGTGGTCCGTATAAAGATAAGATGTATCCAGATGGAAAGTATCCAGGAATTGCTACACCAGGTTGCGCAAAAACAGCAGATGATGCAGCATCGCTTACACAAATTTTCCAGAGTATCAGTAGTACAATTAATAAGAACGTTGACATTACCGGTGCAACAATTACTGATGTGATCGACAATAGATTTGAAATTGTAGATGGAGATAAGGTTATCACCGAAGCTGATTTCAAAGACGGGAAATATACATTAAAGAATGGTGGTGGAAGCGTAATAAAGCGTAATGATGGTACTTATCAGGTACAGTGGACTGATCAGACCATTAAACACACGACAGATGGTACAAATGGCTGGAGTAGAACCATTACTGTAAAAGCAAAAGATAGTTTCATCGGTGGTAACAATATTCCTACCAACGTCTCCCCTGATTCTAAGATTAGCGTAGGAGATTTGGAGAAAGTATTGAAGCAGCCTACGGTTAATGTTAAGGTGAATCTGCTGATTCAGGACAAAGAAATCACTATCTACAAAGGGGATACAACAGTACCAACAGTAACTGCTATTCAAAATGCGATGTTTGATACTTCAGGTGCTACGTCTTATGTAAATGGTACGATAAGCGCCAATGATGCAAGTGGTCGAATCACATATAAGTGGTACAAAAAAGATGCAAACGAAAGTAAAGTCGAGATTGCAGAAAATGAAGTAACGAACGTAATACAGACAGCACCTGCTGATACTACAGAGTATTATCTGGAAGTGATTTATAGCCGCGCTGAAGCGCCAAGTGCTGCTAGCAATACCAATACAACCACTAGTGATGGAATAGCACATTTTGTGGGAAATGAAAAAGCTCATAATAAAAATAATAATGAGAATTTATATGGCACTTATAAAATCAATGTCATCAGCGGTCAGATTCAGATTATAAAGAATGTGACAGAAGCGTCCACAGAAGACAGAACGTTTACATTTAATGTAGTAAAGGATTCAGATGGAAATGCTGTTTCTGGTATCCCGCTGAAGGTGACAGTTGAAGCTAATAAGACTAGTGGAGTTGCAAAATTAGAGAATCTTCCAAGAGGATCTTACACTGTAACGGAAGCAGATGCAGAGGGATATACAATTCAAGCATTTGATGTTGTTACTACTGGCAACGAGCAGACAGATTGTCAAAGCTCATCAGATAATAATAACAGAGCAATTACTTTTACACTTGGTAATAACAAGAAAGCAATTAATGTCATTACGAATGATTATACGTATAAATCAGATGATGGTGGCGGTGTGAAAGGTGTTGCTTCTTGCACAAATGAGATGGTTACGAACCTTGATCTTAAGAAAACAGATAACAATGGAACTAATCTTAACGGTGCGAAATTCGAACTGAAAAAGAAAGACAGCCAAGGTAATTGGAGTACGGTACAAGACGGTTATAATAATTTTGAGGTTCTGAATAGTGGCGAAAATTCAGTTGAATTGAAAAAACTGACAAGCGGTAATTACAAATTGAAAGAGATCACAGCACCGACAGGATATATGGTATTGTCCAGTGAGATTTATTTCAAAGTAGCTCAAGGAAATGTTACACTCACCGATGCTCAAGGAAAAGATCTTACAGATGATTCCGCACATCCTATGTGGAGTTTAGCAACAGATTCCGAAACTCCGGTATTAACCATCGAAAATCAGAAGGTATATTCCTTACCAGAATCCGGTGGTCCGGGAACTTATGGATTTACAATCAGTGGTGTAGCGATTCTTGCAACTGCACTCCTGTTGTTTATAAATAATAAACGAAGGGAGGAAGAAGCAAAGAGATCGTAACACATTAATTGTAAATGGCCGATGAAGGGCGAAAAAGAAAAATGCAGAGAAAGAAAGGAGCAAACCTTATGAAAAATTTATTTAAAAAGATTGGTGCATTATTAGTGGCAGCGGTTATGGTACTGTCTATGTGCACAGCGGTATTTGCAGATGATACAACGAATGCAACCATTACAGTGAAAACGCCAGATGGTAATGCGTTAGCTATTAATGGAGAAAACCCTGCAACAATATGGTGCATACAGGTTATTGAACCGGATCAGACAGCAGAAACTGGATGGAAGTTTACCACAGAAACTGTGGAAACAGTTTTTAAATCCAACTTAGGGAATGTAGATGCTCAGACAGCAATTAAAATGTTAGCCAATAAAGCATGGCAAGATGCAGGACAGCAGAGTTTGAAGTATGCAAATGTAGGAATAGCAACAAGTGCACAGTTTGAAGCTGCATTGGCAGCAGTTACTAAAGATGCTACAGACGCAAATAAAGTTTCAGCAAACCCCATTCCAGTAACTAAAGCAGGCGTTTATGCTATTAAAGCAGCGCAGGACGGATATACTTATAAAGAGATGGCTGCTTATGTTGGCTTTAGTGACAGCATGACTGTTACAGGTAATGTTAATGTGGATGCTAAACGTAGTTCTAAAGTTATAGAAAAAAATGTTGAAGAAACAGATCATGTAGTTGCTATTGGTGATGTTAAAACATATACTGTAAAGACTGAAGTTCCAGCATTTACTCCTACAGATGCAAATAAGTATTTTGCAGTAAAAGATGCAATTACTGGTGCTGAGTATGTAAAAAATGGTGAAGATGTTGCAGTAACAGTAACAGTTGATGGAAAACCAATTAAAGATTACAAAATTGTAATGGGAAAAGGAACTTTTACAATTATTCTGAAAGATAATAGAGCTGATAAGGAAGCAGTTGATGCTAAAGTTACAGCAAATAATGAATCAGTAATTAATGATTCAAATAGCTACTATGCAAAAGAAGTAGTAGTAACTTATCGGGCAACAATCACAGATGTTACAGCAACAAACACAGCCTATGGAAATGTAGGTAGTGACGAAAAATCCAGTACCCCAGTTGGGCTGTACACAGGTACAATCAAAGTTATTAAGAAGGAAACTAACAGTGATAAGTTACTTCCAAATGCTAAATTTGTAGTATACAGAGAGAATAATGGTAAAAAAGAATATGCGAAATTGACAGATGATGGTAAACTTGCTGGTTGGACAGAGGCTGTTAACTCAGATGTAAAGGACGATATTAAAAATGGTAATACAAATGGTATTGGAATTATTGTAACCGATGCTAAAGGTGAGGCAACAGTATCAGGCTTAGATTTAGGAGACTATTACTTTGAAGAGGTAGAAGCGCCTACAGGATATAGCCTGGATGCAAATCCAAATAAAGTCACAGTAACACTTAAGGAAAAAGTGAAAGAAGCAAGTGCTACAACAGATGTTATTTCAAATCCATTAACTAAATATAACACAACACTCAACTCCCTTCCATCCACAGGTGGCATGGGAACATACCTCTTCACTATCATCGGTGTTGTAGTTATGGCTGGCGCTGCTGGTGCTTTCTTCATCAGCCGCAGAAAAGGATCTGAGGAGTAATCATTTGATTGCCGGATCGATTCAATTCAAAAATTATTTATAAGCAACGACAAAGCAAGTATTAAAACAAAGTAGTAAATCTTTTACCGCCCGGCCCTTTCGGGGGCCGAGAGTGGTAAATACAACAGTATGGAGAAACCTATGAGAAAGAATAAGAAGAAAAATTATATTGGACTTGGTTTGCTGTTTCTGATAGGGTTGTCCATACTGCTGTATCCAATGGTCAGTGATGCCTGGAACCGGTACAGGGACAGCCTGCTGATCAGTGATTATAGCAGCAGTGTTTCTTCGGATGATAATGCGGAGAAGATTGACAGCATGTGGAAGGCAGCGCAGGAGTATAACGAACAGATCAAGCAGGAAAGTGTGCCGGATGCTTTTTCCGTGAGGGATGGCCAGACGGACAGTACATATGAGTCTCTTCTGAACCTGAATGGTGATGGAATGATGGGGTATGTGGAGATTCCTGTGATCGATGTGAGCATTCCAATCTATCATTACACGACAGATGAGTCTCTGGAGAAGGGTGCCGGTCATTTGTTCGGCAGCAGCCTTCCGGTTGGCGGCAAGAGTACGCATTGTATTTTGTCGGCACACAGAGGACTTCCAAGTGCGAAACTTTTTACAGATCTGAATCTTGTGGAAGAGGGAGATGTTTTTTACCTGCATGTGCTGGGTAAGACGCTTGCCTACGAGGTGGATCAGATTCTTACCGTTCTTCCGGAGCAGACAGAGTCTCTGGGTATCACGGATGGGGATGATTATGTAACGCTGGTTACGTGTACGCCTTATGCGGTGAATACGCACAGACTTCTGGTGAGGGGACACAGAGTCCCGATGAAGGCTGCGAAGGCGGTTCAGAAAACAGAGAAGAAGGTTACCGGAATCACCAATCCGACGCTTCCGATGCTTGCTCTCTGTGTTGTGATCGGAATTGTGATCGCGGTGATCCTGGTTGCCGGTATCAATTCTGTTCAGAACAAAAAACGACGCAGGAAATGATTTATGGCTAAAAAGAAAAAAAAGAAAAAGAGTAATGTTGTCCTGAACATTTTTATCGCCCTGGTGTTTCTGGCGGGAGCGGGAGTGTTCCTTTATCCTACGATCAGTGATATGTGGAACCAGTACCGTAACGCCCAGCTGGTCAGTAAGTACGAGGAAGCGGTAACGGAGCTTTCGGACAACGACTATGACAGGCTGTGGAAAGAGGCGAAGGAGTATAATGCCGAGCATCCGGTGAATGTCATTGTAGATGCTTTTGAGGAAGAGGATACTTATGAGCTGAGTCATCCTTATGACAGAGTCCTGGATCCTAACGGTGACGGTTTGATGGGCAGTATCGAGATCCCGAAGATCAAAGCAAAGCTGGCTATCTATCACGGACTGAGCAAGACCGTGCTGGAAAAGGGTGTGGGCCACGTGGAGGGTACCAGCCTTCCTATCGGAGGCAAGAGCACCCATGCGGTTCTGGCGGCGCATCGAGGTCTTCCTAACGCGAAGCTTTTTACAGATCTGGATCAGATGGAAAAGGGAGATATTTTTATCCTGCACATTCTTGGCAAGCATCTGGCCTACAGGGTGGATCAGATCAAGACGGTGCTTCCGGATGAGACCAGTGAGCTGGATATTGTTGAGGGCGAGGATCATGTGACACTGGTTACGTGTACGCCTTATGCGGTGAATACCCACAGACTTCTTGTTCGTGGTATTCGGACGAAGTATGTGGAGGAAGAAGTTACTAAGAATGACGAAACGATTCCGCAGAAGCTTGCGGTTGTGGATCCGAAGAGGGTTCTTGCCGGCGGTGCGGCAGCGCTTGTTATTCTGATTCTGCTGATTTACCTGATTGTCCGCCGCAAGGATAAAAAACGCAGAATGAAACAGCTTTCAGAAAGGAAAGAGGAGGCAGAGAGCGATGAAAAATAGAAGAAAGCAAGGGAAAATATTCCGGAGCCTTCTGGCTGTTCTGATGCTGACGGCTATGCTGGTCACGAGTGTTTTGCAGCCGGTTTTCGCCGGGGATTATGTAGCTGGAACAATGGGTAATCTGACGTTGACGGTTCAGCAGGCGGATGAGGAGGGAAACCAGACTCCGCTGCCGGATGTAGGGCTGACGATCTACAAGGTTGGCAGTGTGAATTTTGATGGCAATGTGCATTTCGTGCTGGATGAGGCACTGGCTGCCGCAGCAATCGATTTTGATTCCATCACGACGGCTGATGGCTGGTATGAAGCGGCAGAGAAGTTGGCGGCTATGATCGTCAGCGGAAGCGTGGATGTGTGGGGTATGTCTAAGTCCTCTGATGCAGAGGGAAATATGACTTTCGCTGATCTGGCTGAGGGTATGTACCTGGTGGTGCAGACAGATGGAAACAGCAGTGTTATGGTTTCACCGATGCTGATCTCCGTTCCTTTTGCAGATCAGGAGCAGGGCTGGATGTACGATGTGCAGGCATATCCGAAGTCTGTAAGTAATCCGCCGAAGCATACACAGATCCAGGTTACGAAGAGGATCTATAATGTTGATGAGAACGACAATGTGATTCCTCTGGAAACGAAAGAGGATGTAACTTATAATGTTGGGCTTTACCTTGATCCGGATGGAAATGCCCCTTACGGAGAAATGCAGAAAATCCATATCCAGAATGCTTCCAGTGGTACAGCTACATGGACGGATGTTCCGGATGGCACCTATTATGTATTTGAGCTGGATGAGGATGGAACGCCTCTTCAGCAGAATACGAAGATTGAGGTGGATGATGAGAATCTTTACTACTACAATGTAACGAAGCCGAATGGTGAGAGTGAAGAGAAGTCCAATCAGGTTGTGATCGGTGGAGATAGTGGTGTTACTGAGGCTGCGGCTTATGTAAATAACTATTATACAAAGATTTCCGATATATTCAGCCGTAACGGATTTATCAACATTAAGAAGAATGTGATGATCGATGGTGTTGCTTCTACTGTGGATGATACGTTCTATGCAGGTGTGTTCTCCACTGAGAGTAACGGTGAGCTGACGCTTGAGAAGGTAGTGACTCTGAAACAGAATGATAGTGTTCAGGTAATGTTGGATCTTCCAAAGGATCAGGAGATCAACAGTGTTACTTATACTGTTCTGGAGACGGATAAGGATGGAAATCCGGTTGATGATGATACCTTTAAGTATACAGTTACCGGTCAGGGTGAGGTTATACTGAATAATGATAACCGATATACTGTAACAAAGGAGATCACCAACAGTCTTTCTTCTGAGCCGACACCGATTCCGACTGTTACACCTGGAACAAATCATGGTGGAAATGATCGGATCACTCCGATCCCGAATAATGGTACAGCGGGCGGAACTGCTCCGAACGATACCAGCGGTACAGCAAGACGTTCTGTAAAGACCGGCGATGATACACCGATCGGCGTATGGGTTGGAATCCTTGCAGCAGCGATCATTGTTGGCGGTGGTGCAGCTTATGGAGTTAAGAGAAAGAAGAAAAAATAAATAACGGATCATTCTGAAGGATGATCGATGGAAGAACCGGGCGATGTGGATGCCCGGTTCTTTTTTTGGAATATTTATGTATTGGGGATGAAAAAGCAGCGGGTGATATTTTTTCTCGAAAATTGCTCTTGACATTTTGGTATGATAAGTATATTGTATGTGTTGCAGTAAATTTCATAAAAGATAGCCTTTTATTCAGAGTGGTGGAGATACAAAGGATCTATGAAGCCACGGCAACCCCGGATAACCCAGGAAGGTGCCAACCTGAGCGAGCAATCGAACAATAAGAGGATTGTTTACAGAATTTAAACAGTCCGGATTGTACGGGCTGTTTTTTATGTATATAACCATTGTTTTATTACAAAAGGAGAAGATCATGGAGAAAATTTTATTTACATCTGAATCTGTAACTGAGGGTCATCCTGACAAGGTCTGCGACTCTATTTCCGATGCGATCCTTGATGCTATGATGGCACAGGATCCGATGAGCCGTGTTGCATGCGAGACTGCTACGACAACAGGTCTTGTACTTGTTATGGGCGAGATCACAACCAAGGCTAATGTTGATATCCAGAAGATCGTTCGCGATACTATCCGTGAGATAGGATATGACAATGCGGATTATGGCTTTGACGCAGATACCTGTGCGGTTATCACATCACTTGACAAGCAGTCCACAGATATCGCTATGGGTGTTGACAAGGCTCTTGAGCAGAAAGAGGACGATATGAATGAGGACGAGCTGGATTCCATCGGTGCCGGTGACCAGGGTCTTCAGTTTGGTTATGCTTCCAATGAGACTGAGGAGTATATGCCATATGCCATCAACATGGCTCACAAGCTTGCTCAGCAGCTGACAAAGGTTCGTAAGGACGGCACTCTGAAATATTTAAGACCAGATGGAAAGACTCAGGTTACTGTTGAGTATGATGAGGCTGGCAAGCCGAAGAGAATCGATGCTGTTGTATGCTCTACACAGCATGATCCGGATGTTACTCAGGAGCAGATCCATGAGGATATTAAGAAGTATGTTTTTGATGCGATCATTCCGGCTGATATGGTTGATGCGGATACGAAGTATTTCATCAATCCGACAGGTCGTTTTGTTATCGGCGGACCTCACGGTGACAGTGGTCTGACAGGTCGTAAGATCATCGTTGATACCTACGGCGGAACAGGACGTCACGGCGGCGGTGCTTTTTCCGGTAAGGATTGCACAAAGGTTGACCGTTCTGCTGCTTATGCTGCACGTTATGTTGCAAAGAACATTGTTGCAGCCGGTCTTGCTGACAAGTGTGAGATCCAGCTTTCCTATGCGATCGGTGTTGCGCATCCGACTTCTGTCAGTGTGAATACCTTCGGAACAGGTAAGCTTTCTGAGCCCAAGCTTGTTGAGATCGTTCGTGAGAATTTTGATCTTCGTCCGGCTGGTATCATCAAGATGCTTGACCTTCGCCGTCCGATCTACAAGCAGACTGCTGCTTATGGTCATTTCGGCCGTACAGATGTTGATCTTCCATGGGAGCATCTGGACAAGGTTGAGACTCTGAAGAAGTATCTGTAAGAGAGTCAAAAAAAATATTTATATATCCTTTTGGCAGGAATATTGATTTTAAGAAATGCATATGATATAATGCCATTAGGCAAAAGAGATAGTAATAGTTCCAAAAGAACAAAGAGTGAAGCCCCCGGTAGTGCCAATACCGGGGGCTTCTTCTAATTTTTTATAGTGGACAAGAAACCACTAGGTTAGCGTTGTCCTACTTGTTGCCGTCTAGCCATTTGCAAACGTAATAGGCAGTTATGTTTGCCATGCAGGAAACAAGAAAAGAGATAATAATTTCCAAAAGAACTCACCTCCTCCCGTTGCCGGGTATCGGGTGGACAACAAAAATATGATAGCATAGTTTAGAACAAAATGGAATAATACTGATGCTGGAAGATGGGGTTTTTTATAGAAAATTTAGAGATAGGGAATATAGTTTATGTTATAATACGTGTATGTGAATGTGTGAATTTATAAAGGACGGAGATACAGATGAAGTTAAAAACACGTATTATTGTGGGCTTCGTTGCGATCATCCTGCTGCCGCTGCTTCTTTTTTCCGCAAGTCTGTACGGGTTCAGCCAGACGCAGGCGAAGCATGTGCAGGAGAGCAGCAGCCAGGCTTCGGATTCCAGCCAGATGGTCTATGATATTTCGCTGCCGCAGTCTTCCAGCAGCCAGGTGAAGCTGATGGCCAAGGATATGATCCTGACCGCAACGATCATCCTTGTTTTTACCGCGTTGTCCGTAGGGCTGTGGATCTATCGGAGTATTGCGGTTCCACTGGTGAAGCTTAAGAAGGCTACCAAGAACATCAAGGAGGGGAATCTGGATTTTGTGCTGGAGGTTGAGGGGAATGATGAATTTTCCCAGCTTTGCCAGGATTTTGAGGAGATGCGTAAGCGTCTGAAGGAGTCCACGGAAGAGAAGATCCTGATGGATAAGGAGAATAAGGAGCTGATCAGCAATATTTCCCATGACCTGAAGACGCCGATCACTGCGGTGAAGGGTTATGTGGAGGGGATCATGGATGGTGTGGCGGATACGCCGGAGAAGATGGACCGGTATGTGCGTACCATTTATAATAAGACCAATGAGATGGATCATCTGATCAATGAGCTGACCTTTTATTCCAAGATCGATACCAACCGTATTCCGTATACGTTCAGCAAGCTGAATGTGGAGGATTATTTTTCGGATTGTGCGGAGGAGCTTGGGCTTGAGATGGAGACCAGGGGGATCGAGCTTGTGTATGCCAATTATGTGGAGAAGGGTGTGCAGGTTATTGCGGATGGTGAGCAGATCCGCCGTGTGATCCATAATATCGTGAGTAATGCCATTAAGTATATGGAGAAGCCAAGGGGGATCATCCAGCTTCGGGTGAAGGATGTGGGTGATTTTATCCAGGTGGAGATCGAGGATAACGGCAAGGGGATTGCCGCCAAGGATCTGCCGTATATTTTTGACCGTTTTTACCGTACCGATGTTTCCAGAAATTCTTCCAAGGGAGGAAGCGGTATCGGACTTTCCATCGTAAAGAAGATCATGGAGGATCATGGTGGAAAGGTCTGGGCCACAAGCCGGCTGGGAATCGGAACGATCATGTATTTTGTTCTCAGAAAATATCAGGAGGTACCGCTGAATGAGTAGGATTTTAATTATAGAGGATGAGGAAGCGATCGCGGATCTGGAGAAGGATTATCTGGAGCTTTCGGGTTTTGAGGTGGAGATCGAGAACCGTGGTGATACGGGGCTTGTACGTGCCATGAAGGAGGAGTTTGATCTGATCATCCTGGATCTGATGCTTCCGGAGGTGGATGGCTTTGATATCTGCCGGCAGGTCCGTGAGGAGAAGAATACGCCGATCATTATGGTTTCGGCCAAGAAGGATGATATCGATAAGATCCGCGGACTGGGTCTTGGCGCGGATGATTATATGACCAAGCCGTTCAGCCCAAGTGAGCTGGTTGCGCGTGTGAAGGCGCATATGGAGCGTTATAACCGGCTGGTTGGTTCCAATGTGCATAAGAATGATGTGATCGAGATCCGTGGTATTAAGATCGATAAGACGGCCAGGCGTGTGTGGGTCAATGGTGAGGAGACGACGTTTACTACCAAGGAGTTTGATCTTTTGACCTTTCTGGCTGAGAATCCGAACAGGGTTTTTACAAAGGAGGAGCTTTTCCGGGAGATCTGGGATATGGAGTCTGTGGGTGATATCGCTACGGTTACGGTGCATATCAAGAAGATCCGTGAAAAGATCGAGTTTAATACGGCCAAGCCTCAGTATATTGAGACGATCTGGGGTGTGGGGTACCGGTTTAAGGTGTGAGTCTGTGGGGAAGGCTTCGGATGGAGCTGCTGCAGGTGTATGAGTGCAGATCGGAATGATGGTGTATGATCTGCCGGGTGCTTTTGAGAGGAGTGGAGATATGCCGCTGTTGAGGGAAAGAATTTATACGATAGAGGATATTTATGCTTTGCCGGAGGGTGAAAGAGCGGAACTGATCGATGGACATATTTATTATATGGCGCCGCCGAATACGATGCATCAGAGGATTTCAAGTATTTTGTCCAGAAAGATAGGTAACTATATAGATTCTAACAAGGGCAAATGTGAGGTGTTTGCCGCACCGTTTGCGGTGTATCTGGATGAGAAGACGAATACTTATGTGGAACCGGATGTTTCTGTTATCTGTGATCCGGATAAGCTGGATGACAGGGGATGTAAGGGGGCTCCGGACTGGATCATCGAGATCGTTTCTCCGGCGAGCAGGCGTATGGATTATTATACCAAGCTGTTTAAATACAGGACTGCCGGTGTGAGAGAGTACTGGATCGTGGATCCTGTGAAGAAGCTGGTAATGGTGTATGATTTTGAAAATGAGGATACGGAGCAGTATACATTTCAGGATTCGATCAAGGTGGGAATCTATGAGGAGCTGAGGATCGATTTTGCTGAGATGTGATAAAAATGGAGGGGAATATCGTCTGGTGATAGCCCCTCCTTGTTTTTAGGATGAAAAGGACGAACTATGGAAGACAGATTATACAAGAAACTGGAAGCGTACGGTAAGAGTGATTTTTATCCGTTTCATATGCCGGGGCATAAGAGGAATCCGCTGGCTGTGGAGGGGGATTTTCCGGTGGAGATGGATATTACGGAGATTGACGGGTTTGATAACCTGCATCATGCTGAGGATATTTTGAAAAGGGCGCAGGAGGATGTTGCACGGCTTTATGGTGTGCCGGAGAGTTTTTACAGTATTAATGGAAGCTCCGGGGCGATCCTGGCGGCGGTGTCTGCGGCTGTGGATAAGGGGGGACAGATCCTGGTGGCAAGGAACTGCCATAAGGCGGTTTACCATGCGATTTATCTGCGGGAGCTGAGTGTCACGTATATTTATCCACATGAGGATCCGAAATTGGGGATAAACGGAGGGATTTCACCTGGCCGTGTGGAAATGTATCTGGCGGAAAATCCGGAGATCCAGGCGGTGCTGATCACTTCGCCGACTTATGACGGGATCGTGTCGGATGTGGCGAGGATCGCGGAGATCGCGCATCACTATGGTGTGCCGCTGATCGTGGATGAGGCTCACGGGGCGCATTTTCGGTTTTCGGATTATTTTCCGGTGTCTGCGGCGCAGCTTGGTGCGGATGTGGTGATCAACAGTGTGCATAAGACGCTGCCCTGTCTGACCCAGACGGGGGTGATCCACCTGTGCAGTGATCGTGTGAGCCGGGAAAAACTGAAGCGTTTTCTGGGAATCTATCAGAGCAGCAGTCCTTCTTATATTCTTATGAGCAGCATTGATGCGTGCATGGATAAGCTGGAGCGTGAGGGGGATGAGATGTTCCGTGTGTTTACGGAGAATCTGGAAAAAGCACGCAGGCGTCTTTCCGAGTGTAAGTATATCCGGCTGGTAACGCCGCAGGCCTGTGAGTGCCAGAGAGTTTTTGATTTTGACAGATCCAAGATATTGCTTTCTACTGTGAACAGTTCGCTGAACGGCCGGGAGCTGCATCAGATCCTCCGGAGGGAGTTTCATCTGGAAATGGAGATGGAGGCGGAGAATTATGTGCTGGCGCTGGCGGCTGTGGGTGATACGGCGGAGGGCTTTGAGCGGCTTTGTGATGCTATTGAAGAAATTGACCGCCGTGAATCGTTAAAATACAGAGAAGAGGCTGTGGAGAAGGAGCCTTTGAAAAATGGAAAAATGAAGCAGATCATGCGGATCTCCCAGGCTATGGATGCGGAGATTGAGCGGTGTCCGCTGGATGAGTGTATCGGACGGACGTCCGGGGAGTTTGCGTATCTTTATCCGCCGGGGATCCCGCTGATCGTTCCGGGGGAACAGATTTCTGGACATTTCGTAAAAAATGTGAGAAGATACCTGGAACAGGGCTTTGAGGTCCAGGGCCTGAGCGACCAGACCAGTGAGACGGTGTGTGTTGTGAGAAATGAGATGTGAGGTGCGTGGCAGCAGACGGCTCTGTGTATTACGGATCAGAGCGTGTATAGTAACGCATATGCAGCAGAGGAGACATATGGGAAAGATTTTTTACATTATGGGAAAAAGCTCTTCCGGTAAGGACAGTATTTACAGACAGCTGGAGGGGAATCAGGAGCTGGGGCTTAAGCGGCTTGTGATCTATACTACCCGTCCGATCCGGGATGGAGAGGAGAACGGAAGAGAATATTTTTTTGCAGATGAGAATAAACTGAAGGAGTTCCGAAGAAACGGGAAGCTGATCGAGGCGCGTACTTATCAGACGGTTTACGGGCCGTGGACATATTTTACTGCGGATGACGGGCAGGTGTCTGTGGGTAATGACAGCTATCTGGGGATCGGTACACTGGAGTCTTTTGTGAGGCTCCGGGAGTATTACGGCAATGAAGTGATGTGGCCTATTTATATAGAGGTGGAAGACGGGGAGCGTCTGGAGCGTGCGCTTGCCAGGGAGAAGACCCAGGAGGTGCCGAAGTATGAGGAGATGTGCAGGCGTTTTCTGGCAGACCAGAATGATTTTTCCGAGGAAAATATTCTTAAAGCAGGTATATGGAAGCGTTTTGAGAATCATAATCTGGATGAATGTGTGAAGGAGATCGTAAATTATATAAAATCTGTACAATAAGGAAAAATAGTTTTTTTTATACAGAAGATTATGTTATAATTAGTTGAAAGATGTCCGCCGGGTATAACGGAGGGCACAAAAGGCAGAAAGAGGTGATTCTTATGGCAGGATTTCATGACATCATCGGCCATGACGATATAATCAGGCATTTGAAGAATGCGATAGAGACAGGGAAGGTATCCCACTCTTATATTTTTACAGGGGAAGCCGGTTCCGGCAAGAAGCTTCTTGCGGGGACTTTTGCGGCAGCGCTGCAGTGTGAATCGGGAGAGTCTGAACCGTGTATGACTTGTGATTCCTGTAAGAAGGTGATCGGCAAGAATCATCCGGATATCATTACAGTAACTCATGAGAAGCCTGGAAGCATCAGCATTGACGAGGTGCGTGACCAGGTTGTGCGTGATGTGGATATCAAGCCGTACTGCAGTCCGTATAAGATCTATATCATTCCGGATGCGGAGATGATGACGGTGCAGGCGCAGAATGCCATTTTGAAAACTATCGAGGAACCGCCGGAATATGCGGTGATCATGCTGCTGACAAGCAATATCGACAGTCTTCTTCCTACGATCCGTTCCAGATGTGTGCGTCTGGATCTGAAGGTGGTGGATGACAGTCTTGTGAAGGAATATCTGATGGAGCATCTTCAGGTGCCGGATTATCAGGCTGAGATCGATGCGTCTTATGCGCAGGGCAGTATCGGCAAGGCGAAGGAGGCTGCGACTTCTCAGGAGTTTGCGGATATGACTGCCAATGCCCTGAAGATTTTGAAATATGCCAATTCCATGGAGGTTTATGAGCTGACAGAGGCGATCAAGACTTTGACTGCTGATAAGAATAATATCAATGATTATCTGGATATTTTCCAGTTCTGGTTCCGCGATGTTCTGATGTTTAAGGCAACAAGGGAAATTGACAACCTGGTTTTTAAACAGGAGATTAATTTTATCAGAGAGCAGGCCAGCGAGCGTTCTTATGAGAATATCGAAAAAATCCTTGAGGCACTGGAGAAGACGAAGGTGCGTCTCCGTGCCAATGTTAATCTCGAACTTGCCCTGGAGCTCCTGTTCCTGACAATTAGGGAGAAATAGAATGGAAAAGGTAGTTGGAGTCAGATTTCGTAACGTTGGTAAGATTTATTATTTTAATCCTAAGAATTATAAGGTGAAGGTCGGCGATCATGTGATCGTGGAGACTGCCCGTGGTGTGGAGTATGGCCGTGTTGTCCTGGAGCCGCGCAGCGTGAAGGAGGACGAGGTGGTCCATCCGCTGAAGGAGGTTCTCCGTGTTGCAACGAAGGAGGACGAGGACCATGAGGCTGAGAACCGCCAGAAGGAGAAAGAGGCTTTTAAGATCTGTAAGAAGAAGATCCGTGAGCATGAGCTTGATATGAAGCTGATCGATGCGGAGTATACCTTTGATAATAACAAGGTGCTGTTTTATTTTACAGCGGATGGCCGTATTGATTTCCGGCAGCTGGTTAAGGATCTGGCGTCTGTGTTTAAGACCAGGATTGAGCTTCGTCAGATCGGTGTCCGTGATGAGACGAAGATCCTTGGCGGTATTGGTATCTGTGGAAGGACGCTTTGCTGTCATACGTATCTTTCGGAGTTTGCGCCGGTTTCCATCAAGATGGCGAAGGAGCAGAATCTTTCTCTGAACCAGACGAAGATTTCTGGTGTCTGTGGTCGTCTGATGTGCTGTCTGAAGAATGAGCAGGAGACTTATGAGGAGCTGAACCGGAATCTTCCGGGTATCGGTGATATGGTAACGACGCCGCAGGGTGTTTCGGGTACGGTCCAGAGTGTGAATGTTCTCCGGCAGATGGTTAAGATCGTGGTTGAGGTGAATGACGAGAAGGAGATCCAGGAGTTTCCGGTCCGTGATCTGAGGTTCCGCCCTAAGAGAAAAAAGGGTAAGGGTGGTTCTGCTGACCACGAGGAGAAAGAGGTTAAAAAGGGAGATTCGAAGCCGAATGAGAAGTGATCTGGTTTATTGCGGTGAGCGTGTGGATGATCTTCAGAATGGGTTGTTTGTGATCCAGGATCCGAAGAAGTTTTGCTTTGGGATGGATGCGGTTCTGTTGTCTGGTTTTGCCCGGGTGAAGAGGGGTGAGGTTGCTCTGGATATGGGGACCGGTACGGGGATCATTCCGATCTTGCTTTCTGATCGTACGGATGGGGAGCATTTCACGGGGCTGGAGATCCAGCATGAGTGTGCGGAGATGGCTGACCGTAGTGTGAGGTATAATGGTCTTGAGGACAGGGTTCGGATCGTTGAGGGTGATATCAGGGAGGCTGCCGGGATTTTTGGGGCGGCTTCTTTTGATGTGGTGACGTGTAATCCGCCGTATATGATCGGGCAGCATGGGTTGACGAATCCGCATCTTCCGAAGGCGATCGCGAGGCATGAGATTTTGTGTTCGTTTGATGATGTGGCTTGTCAGGCTGCCCGGGTCCTGAAGGACCGGGGGCGGTTTTTTCTGGTGCACAGGCCGTTTCGGCTTGTGGAGCTGATGGCGACTTTGACGAAGTATAAGCTGGAGCCTAAGAGGATGCAGTTGGTGTATCCTTTTATTGATAAGGAGCCGAATATGGTGTTGATCGAGGCTTGTAAGGGCGGGAATTCCAGGATCCGGGTTGAGCGGCCGCTGGTGGTTTATGAGCGGCCTGGGGTTTATACGGAGGATGTTTTGGAGTTGTATCGGATGGTGTGAATGTTGTGATGTTGTGGCTTAGGGTGGCTGCCTGGTTGTTTGTTTGGTTGTGAGAGATTGGGTGGCTGCTCGGGAGGTTTTGGGCCATCGGCGCTGCGCTGGATGGCTGGGAGGTAGTGGTGGCTGTGGTACTTCGGTTGGTGAAGGGACGGCGAGAGGAGGCAGGCTGCTGGTGGTGACACGCTGCGCCCCCTGCTCGGCTGCGGCGCCGGTTTGCTGCCATTCGCGCAAACTCGCTTCGCTCAAACAGTGCGCTCGGTGGCAGCAGCTATCCTCACCTCGCTGACGGGGGCTCCGCTAACGTCACCACCAGCAGCCTGCCTCCCCTCGCCTGAGATTCAAAGCGAGAGATCGCAACGCGTAGCGCACTGAGTATCGAAGAATACAGACACCTTGCCAGAAGTGAATCACTGAGAAAGTGAAGAAATGAAATAATATCGGCATAGCGTAGCACATTGAATATCGAAGCATACGGGCACCTTGCCGGAAGTGAACCACTGAGAAAGTGAAGAAATGAAATAATATCGGCACAGCGTAGCATATTGAATATCGAAGCATACGGGCACTTTGCCAGAAGCGAACCACAGAGAAAGTGAAGAAATAAAACAACATCGGCACAGCGTAGTGCGCTGAATACCGAAGCATACAGACACAAGTCAACAAATAAGAACAACGAATCCCTTGCACTACTTAAAAAAAGCCCAAGGGGTGTGCAGAGGGGGCGCGGCTTTGCGGCCCCTTTGCGGTTTTCAAAGTTCCCAAACTTAAACAAACCCCCGCGGTCAAGCGGAATATCCCCCACGGTTAAGTGGAATATCCTCCGCGGTTAAGCAAAACAACTCCCCCACGGCCAAGTGGAAAACAACTCCCCGCGGTCAAGCGAGAAAAGAGGAAAATATGAAACAAAACGGAAAACTATACTTATGCGCCACCCCCATAGGAAATCTCGAAGATATCACCCTTCGAGTACTAAGAACCCTTCGGGAAGTGGACTTAATCGCTGCGGAGGATACCCGCAACAGCATAAAACTTCTGAATCATTTTGATATAAAAACCCCCATGACCAGCTACCACGAATACAATAAGATCGATAAGGGCCATGTCCTCGTGGAAAAGCTGCTGGCGGGTACAAACATTGCGTTGATCACAGATGCAGGTACTCCGGGTATCTCAGACCCCGGGGAGGAGCTTGCCGCCATGTGTTATGAAGCCGGAATTGAAGTGACTTCACTTCCAGGTCCTGCTGCCTGCATCACTGCTCTGACTTTGTCAGGCCTGCATACCAGGCGTTTTGCTTTCGAGGCTTTTCTTCCGGCGGATAAGAAAGAACGAAAAACGATCCTGGAGGAGCTTTCCTGTGAAACCAGGACTATTATCCTGTATGAGGCACCTCACAGGCTTGTACGGACTCTTGGTGAGCTCAGAGAGGCGCTTGGCAACCGCCGGATGACTCTTTGCAGAGAGCTGACCAAGAAGCATGAGACGGCATTCCGGACTACGATCGATGATCTGATGGATTTTTATAAAGATGAGAAGCTGCTGGGTGAGTGTGTTCTTGTGATCGAGGGCAGGAGCCGCAGTGAGATGGAGGCGGAGAAGCGTGCTTCCTGGGAGGAGATTTCCATTGCGGAGCATGTGGCGATGTATGAGCAGCAGGGGAATTCCAGGAAGGATGCCATGAAGCTTGCTGCCAAGGATCGTGGTGTTTCCAAGCGGGATATTTATAAGGCGCTTCTGGATGGAGAAGGTTCTGCTGAATGATCAGGTGTAAATTGTGGTACGGATCGTAGGTAACGTGATCGTGGATGATTGAATAAGCTGCATACTGTGACCAAGGATTTTTGGGAACGTATGTGGCTTTTTTTTGTGGTAATAAAAAGTACTGTGCGGATTTTGTCGAAATGATTTGCTTGCAGTATAGACCATATTGTGCTGTGTTTTGGGATTGCATTTAATAAGATACTTTTTTGCCTGTATTTCCTATGATTTTGCGTGGAAATACAGGCTTTTTTGTGCTATAATAAACTCTGTATTCGTATGTAAAAAATATTTATTTTACAGGTATAAATGACACTTCCGGAGCGGGTTTGAGAATTGCTTTCTGCAAAATGAAAATACAGTATTTCCTGAAATTAAAAGATCAGTTTATCTTGCTCAGGATTTGATGTAATGATTTCTGAAGCTGCTATGGTTCTGCAGAAATGAATTTTCAAACACGTCCGGACGACAAGAACAGGAGGAATGACATGGGCGCAGAGAATACAGAATACGGCGCGGATCAGATCCAGATTCTGGAAGGACTGGAAGCCGTACGTAAGAGGCCTGGAATGTATATCGGAAGTACCTCCAGCCGTGGACTTCATCATCTCGTATATGAGATCGTGGATAACGCAGTCGATGAAGCACTGGCTGGTTTTTGTACGGAGATCCATGTAGATATCAATCCGGATAATTCCATTACAGTTACAGATAATGGTCGTGGTATTCCGGTTGGCATCAATCATAAGGCTGGTATTCCGGCAGTTGAGGTTGTATTTACCATTCTTCACGCAGGCGGTAAGTTCGGCGGTGGAGGATATAAGGTTTCCGGTGGTCTCCACGGTGTTGGTGCATCTGTTGTAAATGCACTTTCCGAATGGCTGGAGGTTACCATCTACCGAGAGGGTAAGGAATACAAACAGAGATATGAGCGTGGCAAGACTATGTACCCGCTGAAGGTGGTAGGTGACTGTGATCCGGGGCTTTCAGGAACGAAGGTTTATTTCCTTCCGGACAAGGAGATCTTTGAGGAGACTGTTTATGATTATGATATCCTGAAACAGAGACTTCGTGAGATGGCTTTCCTGACTAAGGGTCTTCGTATCGTTCTGGAGGATAAGAGAGAGGGACAGGAGCGCGAGAAGATATTCCACTATGAGGGTGGTATCCGTGAGTTTGTAAGCTACCTGAACAGAAGCAAGGAGGCTCTTTACCCGGAGATCATTTACTGTGAGGGTGAGAAGGACGGCGTGTCTGTAGAGGTTGCGCTGCAGCATAATGATTCCTATACAGAGAACACCTATGGCTTTGTAAACAATATCAATACACCGGAGGGCGGTACACACATTACCGGTTTCCGTAATGCGATCACCAATACATTTAATGATTATGCACGTAAGAACAAGCTTCTCAAGGACAGTGAGCCGAACTTAAGCGGTGATGATATCCGTGAGGGCCTGACTGCGATCGTCAGTGTTAAGATCGAGAATCCGCAGTTTGAGGGTCAGACCAAGCAGAAGCTTGGAAACAGTGAGGCCAGAGGTGCGGTAGACAGTGTTGTAAGTAAACAGCTAGAGATTTTCCTGGAGCAGAATCCTGCAGTTGCCAAGGCTACCGTTGAGAAATCTGTTCTTGCACAGAGAGCCAGAGAGGCAGCCAGAAAGGCCCGTGACCTTACAAGAAGAAAATCCGCACTGGACAGTATGTCACTTCCGGGAAAGCTTGCAGACTGTTCTGACAAGAATCCGGAGAACTGTGAGATCTATATCGTAGAGGGAGATTCCGCGGGCGGTTCTGCCAAGACAGCGAGAAACCGTGCCACACAGGCAATCCTTCCGCTGCGTGGTAAGATCCTGAATGTTGAGAAGGCACGTCTGGATAAGATTTACGGAAACAAAGAGATCAAGGCAATGATCACTGCCTTCGGAACCGGAATCCATGAGGATTTTGATATTTCCAAGCTTCGTTATCACAAGATCATCATTATGACCGATGCCGATGTTGACGGTGCGCATATCGCAACACTGCTTCTGACCTTCCTGTATCGTTTCATGCCGGAGCTGATCAAGCAGGGATATGTATACCTGGCGCAGCCTCCTCTCTATAAAGTGGAGAAGAACAAAAAGGTATGGTATGCATATGACGATGATGAGCTGAACAATATCCTTACCGAGATCGGACGTGACGGAAACAATAAGATCCAGCGTTATAAAGGTCTGGGTGAGATGGATGCCGAGCAGCTCTGGGAGACTACTATGGACCCTGAGAAGAGAATCCTTCTCCGTGTGACCATGGACGAAGCTGCCACATCTGAGATCGATCTGACATTTACCACTCTTATGGGAGACAAGGTAGAGCCAAGACGTGAATTTATCGAAGAAAATGCAAGATTCGTTAAGAATCTTGATATCTAGGAGAATAAAGAAGAATGGAAGATAATATTTTTGACAAAGTCCACGAAGTGGATCTGGAAAAAACGATGAAGGAATCTTACATCGACTATGCCATGAGTGTTATCGCCTCACGAGCTTTGCCTGATGTAAGAGACGGTCTGAAGCCGGTACAGCGCCGAGTTCTGTACTCTATGATCGAGCTGAATAATGGTCCTGACAAGCCACACAGAAAATGTGCGCGTATTGTCGGTGATACCATGGGTAAATATCATCCGCACGGTGACAGCTCCATCTATGGTGCGCTGGTCAATATGGCTCAGGAATGGTCCACAAGATATCCGCTGGTTGACGGACATGGAAACTTTGGTTCCGTGGATGGTGACGGTGCGGCTGCCATGCGATATACAGAGGCACGTCTCAGCAAGATATCCATGGAGATGCTTGCTGACATCAACAAGGATACGGTTGATTTTCAGCCGAACTTTGATGAAACAGAGCGTGAGCCGGTTGTGCTTCCGGCACGTTTTCCGAACCTTTTGGTAAACGGTACTACAGGTATTGCGGTAGGTATGGCAACCAATATTCCGCCGCATAACCTTCGTGAAACTATCAATGCAGTTGTTAAGATCATTGATAACATTGTAGAAGAAGACAGAGAAACAGCTATGGAGGAGCTTCTTGAGATCGTAAAGGGACCGGATTTCCCTACAGGAGCGACCATCCTCGGAACGAGAGGAATCGAGGAAGCTTACCGTACCGGACGTGGCAAGATCCGTGTCCGTGCGGTGACGAATATCGAGACTTTGCCAAACGGTAAATCCCGTATCGTGGTTACCGAGCTCCCGTACCTTGTAAACAAGGCACGTTTGATCGAGAAGATCGCAGAGCTTGTCCGTGACAAAAAGATCGACGGGATCACAGACCTGAACGACCATTCCAGCCGTGAGGGTATGCGAATCTGTATTGATCTTCGTAAGGATGCCAATGCCAACGTGATCCTGAATCTGCTTTACAAGCATACACAGCTGCAGGATACTTTTGGTGTGATCATGCTTTCTCTTGTTCCAAATCATGGAAGTATGGAACCGAAGGTTCTGAATCTGAAAGAGATGCTGGAGTACTATCTGGAGCATCAGGAGAATGTAGTTCGTAGAAGAACACAGTATGATCTTAATAAGGCACAGGAGAGAGCCCATATTTTGGAGGGTCTTCTGAAGGCACTTGATAATATTGACGAAGTGATCCGCATCATCCGTGGCTCCCGCAACGTACAGATCGCCAAGCAGGAGCTGGTCGACCGTTTTGAGCTGACAGATGTGCAGGCACAGGCGATCGTGGATATGCGTCTCCGTGCATTGACAGGTCTGGAAAGAGAGAAGCTGGAGGCTGAGTATGCAGAGCTTATGGAGAAGATCCGCAAGTTCCAGGCAATCCTTGCTGACCGCAAGCTCCTTCTCCGGGTGATCCGTGAGGAGATCCTTGCCATTGCAGAGAAATACGGCGATGACAGAAAGACTTCCATCGGATACGATGTATATGATATCTCTACAGAGGATCTGATCCCGAGAGAAAATACAGTGATCGCAATGACAAAGCTTGGTTATATCAAGCGTATGACCGTTGACAACTTCCGCAGCCAGAACCGTGGCGGCAGAGGAATCAAGGGTATGCAGACGATTGAGGATGACTATATCGAAGAGCTTCTGATGACGACAACGCACCATTATCTCATGTTCTTTACTAATACAGGACGTGTATACAGACTGAAGGCATATGAGATCCCGGAGGCCGGTCGTACAGCCAGAGGAACTGCGATCATCAATCTTCTGCAGCTTGCACCGGGAGAAAAGATCACAGCTGTGATCCCGCTTCGTAAATATGAAGAGGGTCATTATCTGATGATGGCCACCAAGAAAGGCCTTGTGAAGAAAACTCCGATCAAGGATTACGAGAATGTCCGTAAGACAGGTCTTACAGCAATCGTTCTCCGTGATGATGACGAGCTGATCGAGGTTAAGGCTACTGATAATAACAAAGATATTATTCTTGTGACCAGGGACGGACAGTGTATCCGCTTTAAGGAAACGGATGTCCGCAGCACAGGCCGTGCGTCCATGGGAGTAAGAGGTATGAATCTTACTGACGGTGATGAAGTTGTTGCCATGCAGCTGAACACTCAGGGAGATTATCTGCTTGTAGTTTCCGAGAACGGAATGGGCAAACGTACAGCTATGAGTGAGTTCGTTGTCCAGAACCGTGGCGGTAAGGGTGTGAAGTGCTACAAGATCACCGAGAAGACCGGAAATGTTGTCGGCGCCAAGGCTGTCAACGAAGAGAACGAGATCATGATGATCACTACAGAGGGTATCATTATCCGTCTGCAATGTGCGGATATCTCTGTTCTTGGAAGGATCACCTCCGGTGTGAAGATGATCAATCTTACAGAGGGTGTAACCGTTGCAAGTATCGCCAAGGTAAGAGATAAAGATCCGGAAGCAGATACAACTACCGAAAAAGCTGACGGAGAAACCGGCGATAACGAAGAAGGCTCTGCAGAGGAAGCTGTCACAGGCAGTGAAGAGGAATAAGGTCGAGGATAAGTCATGACGACGACAAAGAAAAAACGCAGAAAAAAATCAGTAAAGAAGCTGAAATACTCTAATAAAAAACTGAATTTTGTCCACATTGCGACACTGGCGGGGATCATTCTGATCCTGCTGGTGATCGTTCTGGCGGCCAGGGGCTGCGGAAAGATCAGCCACAGAACTCCGGAGGGGGTTGTGGAAGGCTACATCAAAGCGGCAGCAGCAGGCAAGAATAAAAAGATGCAGAGCTGTTACAGTGCGGATAAGTTATCGGATGAGGCGAAAACAGAGATTTCCTCCACGATAAAATATTTTCAGGCCCATGGAGTAAAGGATGTAAATATCGACAGCTGTGGCTCCATTTCTGAAAACAAAAATTATTCTTATGTTTATATCCGCTATAATCTTGTTCTGGAGAACGAGCAGGAATATCCATGTATCAGTACCTATCTTGTAAAGGTCCAGGACAAAAAGTATTATCTGTATGCGCCTTCTGAGATTTCAGATAAGATCAGCCAGCAGGCTGCCAAGGATTATCAGAAATTTATGACTACGAAAACCTATACAGATTATACGAAGGCTTATGAGGTTTTTCTGAAAAAGAATCCGGGATACGAGGATAAGATCGCAGGGAAACTGAACGGATAAAGCAGAGGCGGGAGGATGTAAGAATGAAGCGGATTTTGCTGATGGTGCTCAGAAATATAGTCTTTGTTCCTTACTGGTGGATCAAGCTTTGCTGGTATGCAGCGCATACAGATGATTATCCGGAAGAGAAGAAATACGCATTTCTGAGACTGGTAGATGAGCATGCCATCGAAGGCGGAAATATCCATATTGATGTGCATGGAGCTGAAAATATCCCAAAAGAAAAGGGGTTTATGTTTTTTCCGAATCACCAGGGACTGTTTGATGTGCTGGCGATCATCCGGGCATGCCCGGTTCCTTTTTCGGTAGTTGCCAAGAAGGAAGTTGGAGAGATTCCTTTTCTGAAGCAGGTTTTTGCCTGTATGAAGGCCTTTATCATTGACAGGGAAGACCTGAAGCAGTCCATGCAGGTCATTGTCAATGTAATACGGGAAGTGAAGGCTGGTCGTAATTATCTGATCTTTCCGGAGGGAACCAGAAGTAAAAACGGAAATCATCCGGGGCCGTTCAAGGGCGGCAGCTTCAAGACTGCCACCAAGACGAAATGCCCGATCGTTCCGGTTGCACTGATCGATTCCTTTAAGGCTTTTGATACCGGCTCTACAGAGAGGATCACCGTACAGGTGCATATCCTTCCTCCGATGTATTATGAGGAATACAAAGATATGCATACCACAGAGCTCGCAGAAGAAGTGAAGAGACGGATCGAAAAGGTGATCGAAGAGAATATTATGTAAAAAAGAAAAGACTTTGATGAAGTTGGAACAAAAACATCATCAAGGTCTTTTTTTTGTTGTATGTTTTGTATAAAAACGAAACGTTTTATTTGTGAATTGTTGGACATATACAACCAAAAGATTTGATGATAACATAGAGACATCCATACAATATAAATAAAAGATGTAAAGAGGACGAACAGATGAAAAAAGAAGAATACCTTTCTCTGATCGATGAGGTGATCGCACAGGGACCGTACACGGATACCTGGGATTCTCTCTGTGAGCATCCTACGCCGAAGTGGTATGCAAGAGATAAATTCGGAATTTTTATCCACTGGGGTGTTTACAGTGTTCCGGCTTTCGGAAATGAATGGTATCCCAGAAATATGTATGTGAAAGGCTCTAAGGAGAACCTGCATCATACAGAGAAATACGGAACTCTGGATAAATTCGGCTACAAGGATTTTATTCCTCAGTTTAAGGCTGAGAAGTTTGATCCGAAGGAATGGGCGGCCTTATTTAAAGAGGCGGGGGCGAAATTCGTAGTTCCGGTAGCGGAGCATCACGATGGATTTCAGATGTATGCCAGTGACCTTTGTCGCTGGAACGCTGCTGAGATGGGACCGAAAAGAGATATTCTCGGAGAGCTGAAGACAGAGGTTGAGAAAGAGGGAATGGTTCTCGGTGCTTCTTCTCACAGAGCAGAGCATTACTGGTTCTTTAATGGAGGTCGTCAGATCCCGGAGGCTGATGTCAATGATCCGGAATATGCGGATCTTTATGGGCCGGCAGCAGGAATCACCAGAGATATGAGTGATATTTATGACAATCCTCCGACAGAGGAGCATATGCAGGACTGGCTTGTCCGCACCTGCGAGATTGCGGATAAATATCAGCCATCCATCGTGTATTTTGACTGGTGGATCCAGCAGTATGCATGGAAACCGTATCTTCGTAAATTTGCAGCATATTATTACAACCGTTCTGCACAGTGGGGAAAAGAAACAGCTATTGATGCCAAATTTGACGCATATGTTTATGGCAGCGCAGTCAATGATCTGGAAAGAGGTCAGTTAGACCATATCACGCCGGATCTGTGGCAGAATGATACGTCTGTAGCTAAGAACTCCTGGGGCTATACCATTGGAAATGATTATAAGAAGCCTTCCGATGTAGTGCTGGATCTGATCGATGTAGTCAGCAAAAATGGTGCACTTCTTCTTAATATCGGACCGAAGCCGGATGGAACAATTCCGGAAGAGGATGCACATATCCTGAGAGAAATGGGAAAATGGCTGAAGGTAAACGGAGAGGCGATATACGGAACCAGATACTGGAAGATATTCGGAGAGGGACCGACGGTGGTTCCGGAGGGACATTTCACGGATACCTATGATAAGCACTTTACTTCTGAGGATATCCGTTTTACAAGTAAGAGCAATCATATTTATGCGACTGTTCTGCACTGGCCGGAGGATGGAGAGATCCATATCAAAGCTCTTGGCAATGATATGAAGCTTTTGAAATCCACGATCCGGGATATTGAGATCCTCGGAACAGATCTGCATCCGGCATTTGCGAGAAATAAAGAACTGGATATTTCCTGCGGAAGAGGGGTTATTGAGGCGGGAGATATGCCGGTGGTATTGAAGATCACAGTAGAATAGCTGTTGGGGGAAGCGAGTAAATTATAATGTCTTTTTGAAAGGACAGAAAGGATAAGGTATTTTAATTATGGGAGATGTAAGATTCACAGGAAACTGGAACTCTGTAAATGCACACACAGTTCCAAAATGGTATGAGGATTGTAAATTTGGAATTTTTATCCATTGGGGAATTTATTCCGTGCCGGCATTTGCACCGCATACATGGGAGCTGGGAGAGGTTGATTCCAAGGAATGGTTTGCGGATAATCCGTATGCAGAATGGTATTACAATTCTCTGAACATTGGAAAAGGTCCTACATATAAGCATCATATAGAAAAATACGGAAAAGATTTCAAATACGAAGATTTTATTCCTATGTGGAAAGCTGAAAACTGGGATCCGAAGCAGTGGGCAGAGATCTTCAAAGAAGCAGGTGCGGAGTATGTTGTTCTGACAACCAAGCATCATGACGGATTCTGCCTGTTCCCAAGTAAATATACACATTTCAATTCCGTAGAAATGGGACCGAAGAGAAATATCACCGGTGAGCTGACAGAAGCTGTCCGTGACGCAGGAATCCGCATGGGCCTGTATTATTCCGGACTGATCGACTGGCAGTATGCAAACGATCCTATTTTTGAGGATGATGATCTGTTTGGAACAGCCAGCCCGACATTTGCATATGCAGATTATTCCTATAATCAGATGAAAGAGCTTGTAGATGATTATGCACCGAGTGTGTTCTGGAATGATATCGGATGGCCGACACAGAGTGAAGAGATGATGCCGTATTTCTTTGCACATTATTACAATAAGGTTCCGGAGGGTGTGGTAAATGACCGTTTCAACGGACGTTATCACGATTTCCTTACTAAGGAATATAAATCCGGTTCTGTAAACAGAAATGAGAAATGGGAGATGTGCCGTGGAATGGGCTTATCCTTCGGTTATAATGCCAACGAAGGCGATGACAAGCTGATCTCTGTTCCGGATCTGATCTCACTTCTTGTCGGAACAGTGGCAAATAACGGAAATCTTCTCCTGAACATCGGCCCGAAGGCAGATGGAACTATCCCGGAGGAGCAGGTAAGAAGACTGAAGATCCTGGGTGCATGGCTGAAGGTAAACCATGACGGTATTTACGGAACACGCTGCAGTGACCGTGAATCTGAGCTGCTTGAGAGTGGAATCGAGCTCCATTATACACAGAAAGACGGAAATCTGAATGTGTTTGCAGATCATCTGAAGGAAGGTGCCAATGAATTCCTGATCAAGGGCTATCACGGGGCGCTGAGACCATTTGATCCGGCAGTGAAGGTAGAAACTGAAGATACTGCAGAAGGACTTCTTGTGAAGATCCCGGAATATAAAGAAGATATGTATGTGGTTGGATTAACCAACAGATTCTAAATAATGAACATGAGGACCGGATGTATGTCGGTCCTTTTGTTGCTACATGGGAGAAGATCGTGGATATCCGATCGATTCTCAGGGAGGGAGCTTTTATGTTTGGGAAAAAAATCGCAATACTGTTATCAACGGCAATGATCCTGACAGGGTCCTGTGTATCTTCTGTGGCTGTACATGCACAGACTGGTTATGCGGCTGAATATGCGCAGGAAGCATCGGCAGCAGGTGTGCAGAGCACTGCAAAGCTTGTTGCGAAGGGCTCCTGTGGAAGCAAAGCTGTTTACCGGTTGTACTCCAATGGAAACCTGCAGATACAGGGAAAAGGGGAGGTTAAGGTTACCGATGATTTTTCATACAGATCAGCAATGATAAAAACAGTAACCGTTGCATCTGGGATCACGGGAATCGGTGACAGAACCTTTTCAGACTGCAGAAATATGAAGAGGATTTCGTTGCCGGGAACTCTGCGGAGTATTGGAGTAAGAGCATTTGGAGATACTGCGATCACCAGGATCAAGCTTCCTGATGGACTGAAAAGCATTGGTGCATATGCTTTTTACCAGAGTAAGCTTATGAGCCTGGATGTACCGAAAACTGTGACAAAAATTGATGAATATGCCTTCAGTTACTGTAACAGTCTGGAATCTGTCAGCATTCCGGGAAGTGTGAAAATATTACCGGAATCGTTATTTGAGGCAGATATGAAACTGAAAAAGGTTGCGCTTGGACAGGGCGTTTCCAGGATAGAAAGAGCGGCCTTTCGGCATTGCGGTTTGACAGGAGTAAGTTTTCCGGACAGTGTTACGGTTATTGGTGAAGGTGCGTTTTCTTTTTGTACAGATCTCAGAAAGGTGTCGTTGCCGAAGAAGCTTACAGAGATCGGGAACGGTGTATTCAGTAATTGTCGAAAACTGGGGAATATTACAGTACCTGCCAGTGTGAAAAAGATCAGAAGCCATGCTTTTTATGATTGCCTGGCAATGAAAAAGATTACGATCCTCAACAGTAAAACAGTGATAGAAAAAGAAGCGATCGGCTATAATTTCAATAGTGGAAAAAATAAAACTTTTGTCATTGCCGGAAAAAAAGGTTCTACTGCTCAGACTTACGCAAAGAAAAATGGGTTCCGTTTTTTGAACAATACTGCCGCAGTAAGGACCGCAAAGATGACCGGCGTGCCCAAAACAAAAACCATACTTCGTGGAAAAACATATACGATCCAGGCAGTGACCGTGCCGTATTACAGCGACGAAAAGATTCTTTTCCGTTCCTCGGATCGCAGGATCGCTACGGTAAATTCCAAAGGTGTTGTAAAGGGAATCCGAAAAGGGACGGCCGTGATCACCGTGCAGAGCGGAGCGAAAAAACTGAACTGTAAGATAACGGTGAAGTAACGATGAAGCAGGCGTACGTAAAATCGCCATAACAGTGAAAGAATACAAAAGAAAATAAAAACAGAAGCCCGGCAGATGAAACATGGAGAGTTTTCACATGTGCAGCTGCCGGGTTTTTTATAAATATAGAAAACCCTTAAAATAAGGAATAAAATAGCTTGTTATACCCTTAAAATAAGGGTATATTAATAAAAAAGGGGGAATCTAAAATGACAGGATATGCTGTGAAACATTCGATACGGGCAGAAGATATACGAATTTTAAGGAAGAAATTGAAGCTTACACAAAAAGATTTTGCAAAGTTAGTAAATGTATCTCAGAAAACAATAGAAAGATGGGAAAGTGAAAATAGGGATATTACAGGACCGATTACGACATTAGTTCATATTTTAAATGAGTATCCTCAGATTGAGGAAAACCTCCGCGTGCCGGAAAAAGAATATCCGATACGTTTATGGTACATGTTTAAGAGAGAAATATGTACGATTATTGATGTGGATGAGAGAAGCAGAAAAGTAAAAATATATAATTATACAAACAATTTTATTAAAAAAGCATTTGGCCGAAATGAAAAACCAACCTTTGAAGAATACGAGGAATTTCTGGAATCTCGTTGTTTCCCGAGACAACGAGACAAAATAAAATTGGTATTAGAAGATTTGAATCTGCCATTTTATGATCCGTTTATGATCATAGAAAAGACCGAAGGAAGAATGGCAGAGGATGATTTCTGGATCAGGATTGAGAGGTAAAAATGGTACAGCTTTTTGAATAACTGCACGTCGTATTTTTTGTATTTTGGTAATAAAGCAGGTACAAAAGTTTTCACATGTGCAGCTGCCGGTTTTTATAGTAGAAAAAATGTTCAAAAATGTCTGTAAACAGACAAAATATGACAAAAATATTCTAAACAAAGCTTGGTTAAATGTGATGGGAAATTTATAATTTTAGTATAAATGTGAATTGGAAATGGGGGAAATCTATGAAGAAAAAGAACATTGCATGGCTGCTGTCTGCGGCTATGATCCTGACAACAGCGGCGGCCCCGGTGGAGATGGTGTCTGTGTATGCGGCTGAGGAATTTCAGGCAGATGAAACAGAAGCAACAGGAACGGAAAACGGAGATACAGCGATAGAGACAACAGCGGAAATTGCAGCAGATGTAGTAGATGCAACGGAAGGTACTGCAGAAAATGAAACTGCAGGAGCGGCTGAAAGCGAGGAAACTGTCGCTGTGGAGTCAGACGCAGAAGGCGAGGAAGAAACTGAAAGTGAAGTATCCGAGGAGAATGCGCAGGTTAATGATGCCAGTAATCTGGAGATGTTTGACGACAGTGCAGAGGAACTGAATGCAGAGACAGAAGCAGATAGCTCTGAGAATGTAGAGCAGGAAGCAGAAGCGGAGAATGGTTTTTCGGATGGAGAAGCTGCAGTTGCCGGTGAAGGTGACAGTTCGGAAGTTGTTGACAGTGGAAGCTGTGGAAATGACGCTACTTATACGCTGTATGGGGATGGACGGCTTGTGATTGAGGGTAGTGATGTGGTATTTTCCGGGCAGTTCAAGAATGATGAAAGGATTAGAAGCGTAGAAGTTAGAGAAGGGATTACATCACTTGAATATCGGACATGGAGAGGTATATTTGAAGATTGTAAGAATTTAACCAGTGTTACATTACCCAAAAGTTTAACAAGTATAGGAAATTACACATTTTCAGGGTGTAGGAGTTTAACTAGTGTTACATTACCTGAAAGTTTAACAAGTATAGGAAATTACACATTTTCAGGATGTAGGAGTTTAACTAGCGTTACATTACCCAAAAGTTTAACAAGTTTGGAAAATTACACATTTTCAGGGTGTAGTGGTTTAACTAGTATAAATATTCCTGATGGAGTAACAACGATAGAAAGTTCTACATTTTATTCATGTAGTGGTCTACAGAGTATCGTATTACCAGAAAGTGTAACGACTATTGGGGAGAGTGCATTTCAGTATTGCAGTAGCTTAAGCAATATTGTTTTACCGGATAGCCTGACAACTTTAGGAGAGAGAGCATTTGGAAATTGTGAGAAGCTCAGCAATGTAACACTTTCCAAAAATCTGAAAAGTGTGGAAGCGAATACCTTTAATGAATGCAGTGGTCTGACAGTTATTGAAATTCCGGAAGGTGTAACAAGTGTGGAAACTGGAGCGTTTTATAATTGCACAGCTTTGGGTAGCGTTACATTTCCCAATGGTCTTGTAAGTGTAGGAAATGTAGCATTTCATAACACTGGAATAAAGGAAGTTTCACTTCCGGATAGTTTGACAGATATAGGAACAGAAGTATTTTCCGATTGTTCAGATTTGAGAAGTGTTAAACTTCTATCCGGATTTAAACGTATAAATGATTCTATGTTTTCAAGGTGTGGAAGGCTGAACAGTGTTGTAATTCCAGACAGCGTAACAGAAATAGGGAAAAATGCTTTTTCAGATTGTGGAAGACTGACGGAAATTAATCTGCCAGTTGGCGTGACAACGATTGAAGCTGGCGCATTTAGCAACACTGGCGTAATAGAGTTCAAATTACCGAATGGTCTGAAAACAATTGGAGACAGTGCGTTTTCAGGTAGTCAATACAGTACGATTACAGTTCCGGAATCCGTAACAGAAATTGGGGAACATGCATTTGCAGATAATCATAATTTAAAAACAATTGAACTCCCGGACAGTATTACCGAAATCAAAGACAATACATTTAATGATGATAACAATCTTGAAAGCATAAAATTTCCGAAGAACCTGAAAACAATTGGAAAATTTGCATTTGATGGGTGTAGTAGCATTAAGAGTCTAGAACTTCCAGATAGTGTCACAGAAATTGGGGAATATGCATTTGCAAATAATCATAAATTAAAAACAATTGAACTCCCGGACAGCATTACCGAAATCAAAGACGGTACATTTGATGATAATGACAATCTTGAAAGCATAAAATTTCCGAAGAACCTGAAAACAATTGGAGAGTATGCATTTGTGGGGTGTAGTAGAATTAAGAGTCTGGAACTTCCAGATAGTGTCACAGAAATTGGGGAATATGCATTTAATAGCTGTTTCAGGCTTGAAAAAATCGCTTTACCAAAAGAACTGACAAGTATTGCATATGGTACATTTTTATCCTGCGAAAAACTTACAGATATCACCATTCCAGAAAATGTAACCAAGATTGACACCGATGCATTTAAAGGCTGCCAGGCGCTCAGAAGTGTTTACATTCCGGGAAATTCTGTAAAAATCGAGAAACGTGCGATTGGCTACAATTCAGATACCGAGAAAAACAGCACACTTGTGATCATAGGCCATAAAGGTTCCACAGCCGAAACCTATGCAGCAGGAGAAAGCTTTGCATTCCATAATGTCGCAGATCCGTTAACACATTATGTAAGTGTTGAGCCGACTTGTATAAACGAGGGAAATATCGAATACTGGCATTGCAATGTATGCGGAAAAGATTTCGGCAATGAGGCAGGAACTGTAGTTTCCGGTGAGACCAAAATCGAGAAGCTTGAACATAAATTTACCTGGGTTGACTGGAAAGAAGCAACCTGTACGGAAGATGGAAACAGAGGTTACTGGCATTGTGAATCCTGCGGAAAAAATTATGATGATACATACAATGGAAATGAATTAGAATCTGTAGTATATCCTGCAACAGGCCATGAACTGGAATTAGTTCCGGGATTAGCTGCCAATTGCTGGAACTCAGGCAGACGTGAATACTATCAGTGCATGAAATGCGGAAAGTGTTTTCTGGACAAAGAGGCAAAAAAGGAGATTTTTGATCCGAATGATGAGTTGATTACTCCTATACTGGGGCATGAATGGTCAGAATGGAAATTGCGGGAGATTGCAACAGGTGCTCATGGATACCAGATTGGAAAAAGCTACCCGATAGATGCATCAGAGGCTTATCAGAATGAGAGAACTTGTAAGCGGTGCGGACAGATAGAATTTGGAGAAATTCTGACTTATACGGTCCATGTTAATGTAGATCAGACTACCCTGAAATATGGCCAGTCCACAACTGCAGTCCGTGCTTCCGGTTTTACAAAAGGAGATTATGTAAAGAGTGTAACAGCAAGAAATAAGAATCTTGTAACAGTGTCCAATGTCAGCAAAAATGGTACATTCAAACTTACTGCAAAAAACAAATCCGGAAAAACGTATGTGGATATTAATTTAAAAAGTGGAGTATCAGTTGCTGTAATGATAACCGTTCAGAAAGGCAAGGTATCTACCCGCTACATCACAAACCTGAAATCCACCCGCATCTACAAAGGAAAAACAGTAACTCTGAAACCAGTTCTTGACCCGATCACAAGTCAGGATAAGGTTACATACAGCACTTCAAACAAGAACATCGCAACTGTAAATTCCAAAGGTGTTGTCACAGGAAAACAGGTAGGAACTGCAAAGATCACAGTAAAAGCCGGAAGCAAAAAATCAGTTGTTACCATCAAGGTAATGCCAAAAGTCAAAACAACAAAACTCACCGGTGTACCAAAAACAAAGACCGTGAACAGAGGAAAAACCTTCACCATCAAAGCCGTTGCAACACCAAGAAATACCGATGAGAAGGTCACTTACAGATCATCTAACAAAAAGATTGCAACGGTCACATCCAAAGGTGTTGTAAAAGGCATCAAAAAAGGAACTGCAACCATTACCGTTCAGAGTGGTTCCAAAAAACTGACCTGTAAGGTAACGGTTAAATAATTCAAAGGATATTAGTAATCAGCATTTGTTATTTACTCATAGTTATATCTTATATGTTTGAGCACGCAAAACAGACTGGAGCTTGATAAGAATATATATCAGGTTCTCAGTCTGTTTTTGTATGTCTGGAGAATTATGTCGAAAAAATTTCATTGCGGAATAATGATATAAAAGCGTATAATTAAATGGAAGAAATAATGGTTATCGAATAAAGATGTTTTATCAGATAGAAGGGGGCGGGATTATGCCAGTATCGATGAAGACATTGTTGGAACAATACACAAAAATATTACAGAAAATATATGGGAAACATTTGAAAAGTGTTATTTTATACGGCTCATATGCCAGAGGAGATTATAGAGAAGATTCTGATATCGATATTATGATTCTCCTTGATCTGTCTGATATAGATATTAAGCAGTATCGTCATGAATTGGCAGGAGAAACTTTTGATTTTAATATGGATCATGATCTTGATATTAAGCCAATTGCAAAAAGTGAAAAACATTTTCTGAATTGGGTTGATGTTTATCCATTTTATGCAAATGTAAAGAAAGAGGGGGTAAAATTATTTGATGCAGCCTGATGAAAAAGGAACGCAGAAAGATCTTATTTTTTATCGGATTGAAACTGCCCAAAGTGATATTAAAGCTGCGGAAATTCTTTTGAATGCAAAAGAATTTCGAGGTGCTAATAATCGGGCATATTATGGTATTTATCATGCAATTTCAGCAATACATGCACTAGATGGAAATGCATATAAACGTCATAAAGATGCATTAGCAAATTTCAATAAGAATTATATTAAAACAGAGATTTTTCCCAGAAAACTTGGACGAAAAATCGTAGAAGCAGAAGAAATCAGACATGCCAGCGATTATGATGATTTTTATATTGCAACAAGAGAAGAAGCAGAAGAACAGATAGAAACGGGTAAACAATTATTGGAATTGATAGAAGAATATATCAAAAGAAAATTAAAGGACAACAATAAGTGATGATCGAAAAAAATACCTTCCACAGTAACTCTGTGTAAGGTATTTTTTTGTGGTGTGCCTTGTTTGGTAATGTAATGCTAAATGAGATGGGCAAGGCGCAGAATCCGGGTGGTCTACTGGAAGATGCGGCAAAAAAAAGAATACGTTTTCACAAAATAAGATTGACTTTTTTCAAAACTCTTATTATCATATAAAACATATTTAATTACTATGAAATAAGGAATGATAAAAAGTTCTGTTACACAGATGACGTTGAGCAGCTTACAGGACTGGCAGCGGGCAGACTTTTTTCAGAGGGAGGGGATGGGTACATGTCCATCAAGAAGATCGCAGAAAAGGCAGGGGTTTCACCGGCGACGGTTTCCAGAGTTTTGAATAATCCCAATTATAAATGTTCTGTTTCCGGACTCAGGGACAAGATATGGAAAACAGCTATCGAGATGAATTATGTGCCCAACGAGGCGGCCCGGAATCTGAAAAAAGGCGTTTCCGCAAAGCAGGAGAAAACCTGGTACATCAATATCCTGATGACAAGAACCGATTCTTCCACAACGGATCCGTTTTTTGCGGAGCTCCTTCGGGTGATCGAAAGTGAGATCCATGATAAAAACTGTATTCTTTCCAAAGTATGGTATATGTCTGTGTTTTCCGATGACCGGAAGTGCCGAAGGGAGAATCTGGACCGGCTGATCGACGGAATGTATGACGAGGTGGAAGGGAAAAGGGATGGACTGATCATCATCGGCAGATGTAATAAAGAGGCTTTGAAGGAGCTGAATAAGAAGTATAAGAGTGTGGTATCGGTGAACCGGAATTCTACCAATTATGAAGTGGATGAGGTCCTTTGTGATGGGAAAAAGATCGCAGCAGCGGCAGTGGAATATCTGATCTCCCTGGGGCACAAAAATATCGGTTATATTGGCCAGTGTCACAGCGAGGACCGGTATAACGGGTATCTGGAAACACTGAAGAAGCATGATCTGGATGTGATACCGGAGTATGTTATCGAAACAAAGCAGACTGAGGCCGAGGGCTACGAGGCTATGGAAAAGTTCTTTCAGTCGGACGACATGCCAACCGGAATCTATTGTGCCAATGATATTTCGGCGATCGGAATGCTGAAGTGCCTGAATAAATTTCGGAACCGGTATTATATGCCTTCGATCATATCCAGCGATGATATACAGGAGGCACAGTTTACCAGACCGATGCTGACAACGGTGAGCCTGCCCAAGGGGGATATGGGAAAATTTGCATTATACCTGCTGCTGGACCGGCTGAAGGGCGGGCATTCGGGTATTGTGCGAATGGAGCTGGAAGGCAGACTGATGATACGGAACAGCTGCAGCAGTGTGGAGGACAGTATGTGGAGCGATTATTGTATCTGAGTGTTGCGGATGCGCAGATATAGTGACAGACAGGATGCAGTTGCGCTATGACCAGAGTATTTGCGTGAAAACGTTTTCATATATTCCTATTTAATTAATGGGAATAATATGGTTTAATGTATTCAATTCAAATAAAAAAATTACAGAACCACAGTAAACGGAAAGAACAGGTATGATTTGACAGCGAAATGAAGCAGTTACATTGGTGGGAAAAAGATTTCTAAATAAAAATGTGGTTGTAAAGGAGTATACAGATCATGAAAAGAAAACGCATTGCAGGTGTCTGTATCACACTGGCAGCAGTGGTACTGGCAGGAACTTTTGCAGTATCGGGAAACAATACAAAGGATAAAAATCATGTGGAGATCATCAATGTGTCCTATGATCCGACCAGAGAATTTTATGAAGCATATAATAAGATTTTTTCAAAATATTGGAAAGAGGAAACAGGTCAGAGTGTGGATGTGATCCAGTCTCATGGCGGTTCCGGAAAGCAGGCTCTTGAGATTTCCAATGGACTTCCTGCAGATGTGGCGACACTTGCACTGGAATATGATATTGATGCGATCCGGAATGCCGGTTTGATCGACAAGGGATGGATCGATGAATATCCGGATGACAGTGCTCCTTATACTTCCACCATTGTATTTCTTGTTCGGAAGGGAAATCCGAAGAATATCCACGACTGGGATGATCTGACAAAGGATGGTGTGGGAGTGATCACTCCCAATCCGAAAACCTCCGGTGGTGCCCGCTGGAATTACATGGCAGCCTGGGCTTATGCAAATGAGAAATATAATGGCAACGAGACAGAGATGAAAGCCTTTATTAAGAAGCTTTATAGAAATGTCCTGGTTCTGGATTCCGGTGCAAGAGGTGCCACAACCTCTTTCGTGGAAAACGGGCAGGGGGATGTGCTGATCGCCTGGGAAAATGAAGCGTTTCTTTCTGTAAGGGACAATCCGGATGATTACGAGATCGTAACGCCGGGCATCAGTATCCTGGCACAGCCGTCCGTTGCTGTTGTAGATGAAAATGTGAAAAAGCATGATAATGCAGAAGCTGCGAAAGCATATCTGAAATATCTGTATTCCGATGAAGCTCAGGAGCTGATCGCGGAGAATTACTATAGGCCGGTTGATCAGACGATCCTGAAAAAGCATGCAGATACTTTTGATCTGAAGGTGAAGCTGACAACGATCAAAGATTTCGGCGGCTGGGATGCAGTTCAGAAAAAGCATTTCGCAGACGGCGGAGTGTTTGATGAAATATATGAAGAGTAGAAGAGTCAGAGATTTTGTAATAGACCAGAGAGTTGTAGAAGAGCCAGAGATTTTGTAACAGACCAGAAAGTTGTAGAAGAGTCAGAGATTTGCAGCAGATCGGGAATTTGTAACAGATCAGAAACTTAGAATAGAAAAGAGGGGAGACAGAAATGAAGAAACAACAGAGTAAACGTGTGATACCAGGCTTTGGACTGACAATGGGAGTGACTTTGGCGATGCTGAGTATCATAGTTCTGATCCCTCTTGCGTCTTTGGCAGTATACTCGGCGCGGCTGGGTTTTCGGGAATTTATTGAGGTGATCACACGGCCGAGGGTTTTGTCCGGATTCTATGTAAGCTTTATTACCGCATTTGCGGCCACAGTGATCAATGCTATTATGGGCTTGGTCCTTGCGTGGGTGCTGGTAAGATATGATTTTCCGGGAAAAAGGATCATGGATGGAATGATCGAGCTGCCTTTCGCACTGCCGACTGCAGTTGCCGGTATCTCACTGACATCCCTGACATCCGATAAAGGTCTGGTGGGAAGCTTTTTTGCAAATTTCGGTATTAAGATCGCATATACCAGAATCGGTATCACGGTGGCATTGATCTTTGTGGGAATCCCTTTTGTAGTCAGGGCCATTCAGCCGGTTCTGGAGAAGCTGGACGGTTCTTATGAGGAGGCGGCTCGTGTCATGGGTGCAAAGCCATTCACCGTTTTTCGCAGAGTTATTCTTCCGGAGCTTCTGCCGGCAATGCTTTCCGGGGCGGGACTTGCCTTCGGACGCTGCCTGGGAGAATACGGAAGTGTTGTTTTTATCGCAGGAAACAAACCTTACTATACAGAGATCACGCCGCTGATCATCATGTCAAAGCTTCAGGAGTTTGACTATGAAAGCGCAACAGCTATCGCACTGGTTACACTGGCAGTATCATTTCTGATCCTGTTTGGTGTGAATCTGGTGCAGGCAAGAAATACGAAACGTATCAGAGGGAGGGATGCATAATGGATGAAAAAAAGAAGCAGGCTTCCGGGCCGGTGAAATGGATCCTTATCGGGATTTCCGTGATCTTTCTTTTTGTGATGCTGGTACTGCCTCTGGTGGTTGTTGTAACCCAGGCGCTGAGCAAGGGCTGGCAGTGCTATGTGCAGGCGGTGACAGATGAGTACACGCTGAAAGCGCTGAAGCTGACCATTGAGGCGACGGCTGCGGCTGTTGTATGCAACACGATCTTTGGTCTGTGTGCGGCATGGGCAATGACCAGATTTCATTTTCGGGGAAAAAAGCTCCTTACCACTTTGATCGATGTTCCGGTTACAGTATCACCGGTTATCGCAGGTCTTATCTATATCCTGGTTTTTGGAAAGCAGAGTCCTCTTTATTCTGTTCTTGAAAGTGCAGGGATACAGATCGTGTTTGCAGTTCCTGGAATTGTCCTGGCAACGATCTTTGTCACATTTCCATTTGTGTCCAGAGAGATCATACCGGTTCTGGAATCCATAGGGTCCGATGAGGAAGAGGCGGCAGCACTGATGGGAGCAAAAGGCTGGACGATTTTTACCAAGGTGACATTTCCGCATATCAAGTGGGCATTTCTCTATGGCGTTGTGCTGTGTACAGCCAGAGCCATGGGAGAGTTTGGAGCTGTGTCCGTACTGTCCGGACATCTCCGTGGAAAAACAAATACACTTCCGCTTCATGTGGAAATTCTTTATAACGAATTCCAGTATGTTCCGGCATTTGCGGTTTCTTCGATCCTGGTAATCCTGGCGGTGATCCTTCTGATCGCAAGAAATGTTCTGGAGCATAAAGGAAAGGGGGAAAAAGGCGATGTACGTTGAGTTAAAAAATATCAATAAAACATATGGGGATTACAAGGCATCTGATAACGTAAGCTTTGGCATCGAAAAGGGGAAGCTGATCGGTCTTCTGGGGCCCAGCGGAAGCGGAAAAACTACGATTCTCCGTATGATCGCCGGTCTGGAGCAGCCGGACAGCGGTGAGATCATCATTGACGGAAGAGTGGTCAATGATGTGCCTGCCAGCGAGCGAGGCATTGGATTTGTGTTCCAGAATTATGCTCTTTTCCGGTATATGACGGTGTATGATAATATTGCATTTGGCCTGAAGGTGCAGAAGGCGGACAAGAAGTATATTAAGCAGAGGGTTATGGAACTGGTAGAGCTGATCGGGCTGAAGGGACTGGAGAAAAGATATCCGAGTCAGCTGTCCGGTGGTCAGAGACAGCGAGTTGCTTTTGCCCGGGCGCTGGCTCCGAATCCGCAGCTTCTCCTTCTGGATGAGCCTTTTGCGGCAATCGATGCAAAGATCCGTACGGAGCTTCGAAGCTGGCTGAAGGATATGATCGAGAAGCTGGGGATCACCAGTATTTTTGTTACCCATGACCAGGATGAAGCTATCGAGGTGGCGGATGAAATTATTATTACCAACCGTGGACGGATCGAGCAGAAGGGAACTCCACTGGAGGTTTATCAGAATCCGGATACTGCGTTTACGGCGGGATTTTTCGGGCAGACTTCTGTGATCGATGATTACCAGGTGTTCAATCACTTCGAGGAAGTTCCAGGAGGCGAAAAAGCCATTGTCCGTCCGGAGTTTGTAAAAGTGACTAAGAAGAACGAGGAACAGAAATATAAAAGCTCCGCAACAGAGGGCGTCGTAGAACGAGTCGCATTCCGCGGCAGCAGCCTGGAACTGAAAGTCCGTGTAGGAAACACCACACTCAGCGCCAGAAGAAGCCTTGACGAAGAACCCGTCCGGGAAGGCGAAGTTGTGGATGTGTTTGTGCAGAGGATTTTTGTAACGAAGGGAAATGAGGCAGTACTGCTACATAATACAGCTATGGTTGAGGATTGGTTAGTGATATAAAAAAATGCCGCGGGAGCGGCATTTTTTTATGAGCAAGTAGCGTTAGCGGATTGCGAATATCATATGATGTGGCCGCGAAGTGGCATTTTTTTATGAGCAAGTAGCGTTAGCGGATTGCGAATATCATATGATATGGCCGCGGGAGCGGCATTTTTTTATATATGTGAAATTTTCACACCGTAATATTCTGCAAGAGAATCCACCAGGTCATCACGGATTTTTTTGTGGTCATTTCCATCCAGGGACATGACACAGGATACCATCTGACGTTTTTTGTCAACGACGCAGTATTGGCCGTAATTGCCGGACAGGATCAGTGTATCTTCCATAGGTCCCATATATATGAAATATCCATAACCATAGCTCTGGTAATCCGGATGCTCCGTCAGTGGATTGTAAGAATCGATATGTTTCTGACAGGCATCAATCACGAATTTTTTTGGGACGATCTGTTTTCCGTTCAGGGAACCCTCATGCAGAAGCAGATGTCCAAAACGAGCCAATTCATCAATCGTCAGATACAGTCCGTTAGCTGCCATACAATGTCCCTGAGGGCAGAGGGTCCAGTCCGGATTCGGAATGCCAACCGGTTCAAAGAAACGATATCGCAGATAATTCAGCAGACCCGTTCCGGATTTCTCTTCCAGAAGAACAGATAAAATATAGGAACAAAAATTGCTGTACACAAAATGAGTACCGGGTGTATATGGAAAAGAATCATTCTGAAAGAAATATCTCACCCAGTCCTTTTCTCTGTATCGCTCTGGTCCATCGCAGAAAAAGAGCGGATCTTTCTGACCGGATGACATGGTAAGAAGATCACGGATCTTTATCTTGTACAGATTTTCAGAAGGGTCGGAAGGGAAATATTTTTCAAACCAGGGATAAATGTATTCATCAAGAGTGATCAGTCCTTCACGTTCTGCGATACCTGCGGCCATTGCAACAAAAGGCTTGCTTATAGACCATATATTTAAACGGGTTTTGACCGGAAAAAGTCTGAATTCTTCTTTTAGAAGATCATTTTTATATATCTGTGCGTAGATGATATTGGAATGATGTTGCTTTGATTTCTCAAGAAAAATATCTAAAATTTCCTGCATGATAATCCCCCCCCTGAAATTATTATTCGTAAAAAAGATCAAAGTCTGAATAAAGTTCTTCTAGGTCATGAAGTCGTGTACTGATGGATTTGCACCTGGTTTTGCGGATTTTTGCAACAATACTGTCAAACAGACAATAGAGGCATGAGAAGGAGTTAAATCCCATTTCATTGAGATTGATCTCTGTAATGATAGCGTGGTCTGCCAGCGCCCATGCCGGTGATGAAATGCTGTCTGTGATGGCGAGTATCTTTGCACCATGATTTTTGGCAATCTGTGCATATTTCAGAGACCATTTGGTATAGCGGGCAAAAGAGATCAGAAGAACAACTGTATCCTCGGATGCTTCTGTGAGATATTCGAAATTGGAATCGTAAAATTCGTGAACCACCTTGGTATTTCCAAGAAGCTGATTCAACAGAGTTCCCATCCAGAGAGCGGCACTGTAGGAAGAGCGTGCACCAACAATGAGGCGTTTTTTGGCATTGCTCAGATGGGTAACAATCTGATCCATATCTTCCTGATTCAGATGAGATGCCCAGCTTTCCATGGAGTGGAGTTCGTTGGCAATGATGTTTTGATAAAAATTTCCGCTATCCAGCCGTGAATCGTCTGTTATAACCGTAGGAACGGAAAGAATATCATTCTGTACAGTACGCTGCATTTCAGAAAAACTTTCAAATCCCAGGGAATAGGCAAGGCGTATGATAGTGGTTTCGCTTACGGAAATTTCCTTGCTGAGTTTCGCAAGGGTGGAATAACTGAATGAATCAAGGTGTTGTAATATATATTCGGCGACTTTCTTCTGACCGGCAGAAAGGAAAGATACTTTTTCACGGATCAACTGTTCTATTTTCATGAAAACCTCCTGTATTGTACGATTAGTATAATAAATTATAACAGGTGTAAAGTTTGATTACAATATAATGGAGTAAAAAATTCTTCTTAATATAAAAAAGATGTAAATAATGCACAAATTAAAGTGTGTATTTTTAATAATATTGTCAATAGAAATCTTGAAACCTAGATGCTAATATAGCATTAAATAATTCACATGACGTCAGAAAAAGAATTAATTACACTATTAATGTTAAAGTCAATAAAAAAGGGGGGCTTTTATGTCGTCAACAGTAAAGGAAATAAAAGAAAAAACAGGTTACCTGAAACGAAGTGATCTTTATACAATCGGTGTAGGACAGGCGATTGGATCGGGTGTTCTGACACTGATCGGACCGGCAATTCTTTTGACTGGTCAGTCAGCATGGTTGGCATATGTAGCTGCATGTATCTGGGGATTTATGATGATTGCACCAATTCCATGGATCACATCTACACTGAAACTTGGAGGAGGATTTTATTCTCTGGTAGGAGATATGGCCGGCAAACGAGTTGCCGGTATGTATGCAGTAGGATTTTTGCCACAGACGATCAATCTGGCGACTTATGGTGTGGCAATTGGTATGTATGCAAATTCCCTGTGGCCGCAGATTAATGCGAAATGGTTTGGAATTGCAGCCCTGAGTGTGTTCTTTGCCATCAATCTGTGTGGTGTGGATGTAATGGCGAAGGTACAGAAAATTCTGGTTATCCTGCTGTTTGTTGCACTTGGTCTGTTTATTGTTCTGGGATGCCTCCAGCTGAAAAATCCGGTGTTTGAGTTTACAGCACCAGACTTTTTCTCCAATGGTCCATCCGGATTCTTTTCCGCAATCATGCTGTATGTATATTCAACAAACGGATATTCCTGCATTATGAATTATGGTAAACAGGCAAAAGAAGCGCATAAAGATATTCCAAAGGCACTTCTGTACTGTATTCCGACACTGATGGTTGTATATGGCGGTGTTGCAATTGTAGCAAGTGGTGTGCTTCCTCTGGATCAGGTAGCCGGACAGCCGCTTACCCTGGTTGCAAAAAATATTTTAAATCCGGCACTTTTCACAGTATTTATGATTGGTGGTCCGGTACTTGCACTGTCTTCATCCATTAATTCAACAATTTCCAATAACTGTATTCCGGTTGCACAGTCCTGTAAAGATGGATGGCTTCCGAAATCATGGGCAGCTCAGAACAGAAGAGGGGCTTACTGGAAACTGATGACATTTACTTATCTTATGGGAATATTACCTGTGTTACTGGACTTTTCTATCAGTGATGTTGTAAATAATATTATGCTTCTGGCATCAGCATTGGCATTTCTGCAGATTTATGCGTATTTCCAGCTTCCGAAAAAACATGCAGAAGCATGGGAAAAATCACCAATGCATATTTCTAACGGAAAATATTATTTCCTCTGCTGTTTGAGCCTGTTTGCATATATCTGCATTTTTATCAATTCTTGCAGAAGCCTGAAACTTCCGGTAGTAATCATCAGTCTGATAGCCATTGTAGTATGCATGGCTTACGGATGGTTTAGAAGTGTAAGTCCTGATGTAAAGATGGAAACAAGTGTGTGGGAGGATTAATGTTTATGAATAAAGACCAGAACCTGATCAATGAATTTGCTATCAAAACTTTAAAAGAAAATCTCAATGTTATGTATGCGCAGATATGGCGTGAAGGACAGTTAACGGCAGAATATAAAAGAATGCCGGTCAAGACACGCCTTAACACCTGGTCTGCCTGCAAGGGTGTTGTGTCCTGTGCGGCAGGAATCGCACTTGATGAAGGGCTGATTCGACTTGATGAGAAGATTGTGGATATTTTTCCAGAGTATGCACCGGAGAATCCGGAAGGATATCTGGGGGATGTAACGCTGGAAAATATGCTGACAATGACTACAGGTTTGGAAAGCTCTCTGTTTTTCTGTGACTGGCCGGAGCGTTACACAACTCCGGACTGGATCCGATATTTCTTCGAGAATGCGAAAGTGATAAAAAAACCGGGAACAGAATGGCTGTACAGTAATTTTAATACTTATATGATCAGCTGTGCGATTGAAAAACGTGCGGGAGTTAATCTTCTGGAATATTTGAGAAATCGCTTTTTTGAGCCGCTTGGAATTGGAAATCCAGACTGGACTTTGTGTCCGAAAGGGCATGTGCATGCGGCTAATGGACTTTATGTGAATATTGATGAGTTTACCCGGTATGGACAGATGATTCTTCACAAGGGAAATTATAATGGAAAACAGCTGGTGCCAGAGTCGTACATGAAGATGGCAACGTCCAATCTGGTGGATAATTCAGTGGCAGGAAGTCCGGGAAATCTATATTCCGGTTTTGGATATGGATATCAGTTTGTAATGAATCCGGAAGCCGGTTCCTATCGATCCGATGGAAATTATGGTCAGTTCTGCCTGGCATTTCCGGATAAAGATGTAGTAGTAACTGTGATGTCACTGGAGGGGGATTTCCAGAAAATAGGAAATCATCTATGGACGACAGTGATTCCTGAATTATAAGAATTCTGTCTTGCAAATCAGACAGTGAAAGGTGAAAGGTAGCTTAAATCTTTCCGACTTGACATTGATTAGAAATCGTTTTATACTAACTCATGTAAATAACAGGGGAGCTTGTGATGGCAGGCTGAGAGGAAGTCTTCAACTTCGACCCTTATACCTGATTTGGATAATGCCAACGTAGGAACGTATAAGATGGATTTACGGGAGATACTTTGGTGTATCTCCTTTTTTATTGGATGCAGATGTTTTTATCCGATTGAATACGTAAGATCAGGATTTACAGGGAAGGGATCAAGAGCGAATGCTTTTAACCCCGGTATCGACAATTGAATATTGGGAAATTTGAGAGTGAACTGAGTTCATGAAGGGGTGCACCACCGCGGGTGTATTTCTTTGTGAACTCTTTTTTATTGACGAATAGCTTTTGAAGTTTCCGGAAAGGAGAGATCATGATCACAGTAAATGGTGAAAGCAGAACATTGGAAAAGCCGGTGACAGTAACAGAATATCTGGAAGCATGTAACTATGTTCCGGTGCAGGTTGTAGTAGAGCTGAATGAAGAGATCATTAAGAGAGACACTTATGATACAACAGTACTGAAAGATGGCGATGTTGTGGAGATTCTGCAGTTTATGGGCGGCGGAAGCTGCTGATGTCGCTATAGAGATAAAATTAGGTATATATACCACGGCAGTAACTGACAGATAAGTTACTGAAAAAATGCAGATGAAGAATGATCTGGCAGAAGAAGGCGCTGGTTATAAATCGGTGGAAATATTTTCTGCAAACAGACATAAAGAAAGGTGGACATAAAAAATGACAACAGCAAACACAAATGAAGACAAACTGATCTTGGGAGGCCATGAGTTTACTTCCCGTTTTATCCTTGGTTCCGGAAAATTTTCCCTGGAGCTTGTAAAAGCATGTATTGAAAAAGCAGGAACTCAGATCGTAACACTTGCCCTGCGTCGTGCAAATGAGGGTGGGCTTGCCAATATTCTTGACTATGTGCCGAAGGATGTTACTCTTCTTCCGAATACATCAGGAGCCAGAAATGCAGAGGAAGCAGTCCGTATTGCAAGACTTTCCCGCGAGCTTGGCTGTGGAGATTTTGTAAAGATCGAAGTTATCCATGATTCCAAATATCTTCTTCCGGATAACTATGAGACCATCAAGGCAACAGAGATCCTTGCAAAAGAGGGCTTTGTAGTTATGCCATACATGTATCCGGATCTGAATGCAGCTAGAGATCTGGTGAATGCAGGAGCTGCCTGTGTAATGCCGCTTGGCTCTCCAATCGGTTCCAACAAAGGAATCTGTACAAAAGAATTCATTCAGATCCTTATCGACGAGATCGACCTTCCGATCATCGTGGACGCAGGAATCGGCCGCCCGTCACAGGCATGTGAGGCTATGGAAATGGGTGCTGCAGCAGTTATGGCAAATACAGCCATTGCAACTGCAGGAGACGTCCGTGTTATGGCGGAAGCCTTTAAGAAAGCTATTGAGGCAGGAAGAAGTGCATATCTTTCCGGTATGGGAAGAACTCTGGAGAGAGGTGCAAGTGCATCCTCACCACTGACCGGATTTTTGCATGAGTAAAATAATGACAGTATATTGAAAGACTCGGAAATATACGGTTATTAAGGGGAAATCTGTGTAGCGAAAGCGGATTGCGAATATTCACTTGATGCAGATCAACCAGAGCAGAAAAGAAAACGAATGGCTAAAAACAGATACTGAAATATTACAAATTTGAAAATAATAAAAGTACGAGAGGAGCGACACAACAACAATGGCAGAAACAGTACAGGCCAGTCAGCAGGACGGCCATTTTAATGAAAGTATCGTAAATGAAGAAATTCTGGAAGATATGAAAAAGAACCGTATCGATCACATGAAGTATCTTCCGGATATGGAACAGCTGGAAGAATCTGATGTAATGGATCAGGTTATTTCCGCAATGAACGCATATGATTATGATAAGTACACAGAAGCGGATGTACGGAGAGCGCTTGTTCATGACAACCGTACACCGGAGGATTTTAAAGCACTGCTTTCACCGGCAGCGCTGCCTCTTCTGGAAGAAATCGCACAGGCTGCACGGATCGAAACAAGGAAACATTTTGGAAACAGTATCTGCATGTTTACACCGATCTACATTGCAAACTACTGTGAGAACTACTGTATTTACTGTGGATTTAATTGCCACAACAAGATCCGCCGCGCACAGCTGAATGCAGATGAGATCGAGAAAGAGATGGCAGCCATTGCAGAAACCGGACTCCAGGAGATCTTGATCCTTACCGGAGAGAGCAAAACGAAATCTAATGTGGAATATATCGGAAAGGCTTGTGAGATCGCCCGGAAATATTTCAAGGTAGTCGGTCTTGAGGTGTATCCGATGAATTCTGATGAGTACGCATATCTTCACAAATGCGGCGCAGATTATGTGACAGTTTTCCAGGAGACTTATAATTCTGATAAATACGAAACTCTGCATCTGGCAGGCCACAAGAGGATTTTCCCATACAGGTTAAATACACAGGAGCGTGCGTTAAAAGGTGGCATGCGAGGTGTTGGTTTTGCGGCACTTCTGGGACTGGATGATTTCCGCAAGGATGCTTTTGCAACGGGATATCACGCATATCTTCTGCAGAGAAAATATCCACACGCAGAGATCGCTTTTTCCTGCCCGAGACTTCGTCCGATCATCAACAACGACAGGATCAACCCGAAGGATGTCCACGAACCGCAGCTTCTCCAGGTAGTTTGTGCATATCGTCTGTTTATGCCGTTTGCAAGTATTACTGTATCCACCAGAGAATGTGAGCGTGTCCGTGACAACCTGGTAAATATCGCAGCAACCAAGATCTCTGCAGGTGTCAGCACAGGAATCGGAAGCCATGTGGATGATATTGAGGATAAAGGTGATGATCAGTTTGAGATTTCCGACGGAAGGTCTGTGGACGAAGTCTTCAACGCCCTGAAAGACCACGGCCTGCAGCCGGTGATGAATGATTATATTTATCTGTGAGATGAAGGCGGTGAAATCGGATCGTACAGACTACCGAGGATAACTTCTGTGGAATATGTGGAAAACCATCCGCCCGAAAGAGCGATTTTTCAGGGTGAGTGTGGATAACTGTTTCGGAAGAATGAATGCAGAAAGATTTTTGTCAAACAGAGGACAGTGCTGGAAGAATTTGTCGTCAGAACAAGAGTAATTTTTCAGTCCGGGTCTGATAAAATGGATATAACCCGGTTTATCTTAAAGAGAAAAATGCAGATGAGGTTTTTGTCAGAATGAAAGAAAAGCAGCTACATGGAGAAGAACTGACCAAAGAAGATCTCAAACGTGCTGTCAAAGATGAAGCTTACCGCAAAAAACTCCTGGAAGAGCTGAATTCACAAGGTTGATTGCGTTTTCACAAAATCTTTCAACGGTGATGAAGAATATGCAAAAAAGAGTGCGAAATCTATGGATAACAGCTAAAAATCAGACATAAAAACCTGTAAAATCCGTCAAAATATCCCTGATTTCGAAAACTACTGAAAACGGTTTCCAATCTAATAGTTTTCATATGTACTTACTCATGTTTATAATAGCCCCAACAACAAAACACGAGGCAAAACACAGGAGGTAAGTATTATGAAAAGAAAATGGAAATCAGCAGTAGCAGTTCTTGCAGCAGTAGCAGCGATCGGAAGCCTTACAGGTGTGACAACATATGCGGCGGACAGCGTCAGCATCACCAATGTATCCTACGATCCGACCAGAGAACTTTATGAACAGTACAATAAGATATTCCAGGAACACTGGAAAGAAAAAACTGGACAGGACGTGGATATCACGCAGTCCCATGGAGGCTCCGGCAAACAGGCACTTGAAGTTGCCAACGGACTGGAAGCAGATGTGGTAACACTGGCACTGGAATATGATGTGGACGCGATCCAGGATGCAGGGCTTATCGATGACGGATGGGTAGATGAATTTCCGGAAGACAGTTCTCCCTATACTTCAACCATCGTATTCCTTGTAAGAAAAGGAAATCCCAAGAACATCAAAGACTGGGATGATCTGGTAAAAAAAGACGTAGGTGTGATCACACCAAACCCGAAAACCTCCGGCGGAGCAAGATGGAACTATCTGGCAGCCTGGGCCTATGCAAAAGATAAATATAACGGAGACGAGGATAAAATTAAAGAATTCATCGGAGATCTTTACAAAAACGTACTTGTCCTGGACACCGGAGCCAGAGGCGCAACGACCTCTTTCGTGGAAAACGGACAGGGTGATGTACTGATCGCCTGGGAAAATGAAGCCTATCTTTCCGTAAAGGATTATCCGGACGACTACGAGATCGTAACACCAAGCATCAGCATCCTTGCACAGCCATCTGTAGCAGTAGTCGATAAAGTCGTAGACAAAAGAGGCACCAGAGATGTGGCAGAGGAATATCTGAATTATCTCTATTCCGATGAAGCACAGCGGATCGCCGGTGATAATTATTACCGTCCGTCAAACCAGGATATTCTGAAGGAATACTCTGATGTGTTTGACCTGGACATCAATCTTGTTACCATTGATGATTTTGGTGGATGGAAAAAGGCACAGGAAACGCATTTCTCAGATGGAGGAATTTTTGATCAGATTTATGAAGGATAGACAGCAGAAGATATAGTTGGACACAATAACACAAAGAAGCTGCAGAACAGTGAAAAAACAGAGTCTGCAGCTTCTTTTATGTAAATATTGTGAATCACAAGGGATCAGGCATGGCTTCCTTCGGTCAGGGAACAGCCGTCCATTATACGGATCCCGTTTATGACATCCAGATAAGTGTCATACATTTCCTTCCATTCATCAGAGGCATCCTCGGAGTACTGGCTGATGGTGGACAGAAGATCGTATTTTTTGCCGTCGACGGTTTCGATGCGGCCGAGATAGCCCTGCCATACACTGTCCAGGGGATGGTCTTCGCCATCGTAATATCTGGCTTCCAGAGTCAGTACAGGAACATCCTTATTGTAATAAGTCAGTTTATATCCACCATTTTCGGTTTCGGTTGTTTCATAATGGCAGAGATATTTCCAGCGCTCCGGAGTGAGGACCTGGAAGTAATCCGTCATGGCCATATCCACACGCTCTGCGTAAACGAAATCTATGGATTTGATCAGCTCTGTGGCTTCCTTTTCGGCGGCCTTATCATAGGTGTCCGACGGAGTCAGGACAAAAAGTCCGAATGTATAATCGTCAGTCTGGCATACAAGAGCATCTACATTTTTTTCTTCTTCGTTGACTTCGGTTAAGTATTGATATTTCGTGGCAGGATAAGATTCAAAGGTAAGATCCTTTTTGGTGATGATCTCACCCTTTACTGGATAGTATTCTGCCAGAAAACCCTTCAGGGAAGAATCCTCCAGAGAGGAATTCGGTACTTTTAAAACAAAGGCAGTGCTTTTTCCGCCATTTACGGAACGCTGCTCGAAATAACCTTCTTTTTCGGGCATGGATTCTCTGATCGTATCATCGGCAGGGAATCCAACCCGCATATGAAGCTCGCCGCGCTTTTCCGATTCAGAGGAATCTTCCGTGTTTGTATCGGAAGAGGAATTTGGGTATGAAGAATCGGAATCCTGCGAGGAGGAGTTTCCACTGGTATCGGAGGATTCTTCTGAAGAATCTCCGGAGGAGGAATCAGCTTCTGAATCGGAATATTCCTGAAGATTGCCGTAGTCATCAATATAATATTTATCTCTGGAGCCAATATATGTGGTTCCGGTGGCATCCTCCAGCCACACACTGCCGTCCTCATAATAATAATGAGGCTCAAAATAACCGTCCTGTTCGGTCCAGCCGGCATCGTTGCCTTCCATCAGTTCACCGGAATCCGGGTCTGGGGCATAATTACCTTCCCCGATATATTCATCCTCGGAACCATTGCGGTACCAGTAATCTCCATTTTCATCCTGCCAGATGTACTGACCGTCATCGGTTGGAGGGTCAGAAGCGATGACAGGGACTGCAGATATGGAAAGAGCGATCGCGCCTGTTAAAAGAACTGAGATTTTTTTATGCATAGGCACCTCCTGATAAATTGCGCAACAGTTAGCTGCGTACTATTCTTTGATCATAAATTTTTACAAATAAAAAAGATCTGTTTGTTAAGTATATTGTAACAGACAGATCCCGATATCCGGAAATGTGAAGAAAAAGAGACATTTACGGAAAGCTGCGTACAGGTCTGGAAATATGTTATCCGATCGTGAAAAGGCCGGCTTACCGGCAGGTAAAAAGATATCCCTTCCCATAAACCGAGACAATATCATACTCATCGGTATCTTCGGCACCGATCTTGGTCCGGAGGTTAAAGATATGCCGCCGTACCGTGCTGGTATCTGTTCCTGCACAGCTGCCCCATACCGCTTCGTAGAGCTCCTTTGCAGAAAAAATCTTCTCCTGGTTTTCTGCAAGGAGACGCAGCAGAGAGAATTCGGTCCGGGTAAGGCCTGTGTCGGCATTATTGAGATATGCATGGCCGTCCGAAAGATCCAGCCGCAGGCTGCCGATGGTGATCTGACGGGAGGACTGAAATTTTTCTTTAATTTTTTCTTCCATTCGTTTCTGGCGTTCCAGAAGCATCTGGATCACGGCCAGAAATTCATCGAAATTATAAGGTTTGGTGAGATAATAGTCGCCTCCCTGCTGAAGTCCTTCTACCCGATCCCGGATATCACTTTTTCCGGTGAGAAAAAGAACCGGATTCATGGTTTTTTCGCGGAAGCGGCGGCAGAGATCCAGACCGTTTCCGTCCGGAAGCATAATGTCCAGGATAAGAAGATCCGGAAGCTGTTCTTCAAGCTGATGACAGGCTTCGGCGGCTGTCTGTGCAGTGCGGACATCGTAGCCACGGCGCCGCAGCATCCGGCAGTTGGTATTCAGCACCTGTTCTTCATCCTCGACCATAAGGATAAGTGATTTCTTTTCATTCATTTATGATTCCTCCTCCGGAAGTGAGAAGAACACCTGAGTTCCCTCGCCTTCTTTACTTTTCAGCCATATTTTGCCGCCATGGGCAGTGATGATCTGATGACAGACATAGAGGCCTATGCCGTGCCGCCAGTAATCCTTATCAGCGGAAACATAACCCTTGAGTGCGTTTTTTCGCATTTCTTCTGACATGCCGGTTCCGGTGTCGGAGACGCAGATGGTCTGCCAGCCCGGTTCGCCGGTAAGAGAAATGGTGATGGTTCCGTTTTGGGTGTGACGCTCTGCATTGGAGATTAGATTGGTGACAACCTGGATCAGCCGTTCCGGATCAGCAGAGATTTCCGGGAGTCCGGCTTGTGTCGTAAGGACCAGCTGATTGTTCTTTGGGCTTGGATGACTGCAGTAGTCTTTTTTTACAGAATACAAAAGACCGGACAGATCTGATGGGACAAGGAAAAGGGCAAGCCGTCCCTGCTCAATGGAAACCGTATCCATCAGATCCAGCACGATCCGGTCGATCCGCATTACCGACTGTTCAATGGTGCGGAGATTTTCTTGCATAAGAGAGAAATCCAGAGGCTCTTCCTCAAGGAGCTCGGAGGTGTCCCGCGCGTGGAGGGAAATGGAACTCAGAGGATTTTTAATCTCATGGGCAACGGTGGTCAGGAAGGTGGACTTGGCATTATCAAGGGAGCGCAGTCGCAGGTTCTGTTCCTTCAGAAGGAGCTGCTGCTGGTTATATTCCTTCAGATGAAAATAGAGAACACTGCCGCAGACAATACTTACAGAGACAAACGCCAGAAGGATATCTGCCAGCCGGTCTGCTTCCGTGGCAAAAGGAGTTACAGTGTCCGGGAAATGGTATGCGACCAGACACAGTCCCATATAAAGGAGGATCTCCAGCAGGGAAACGATCAGAGCGCGTCTTTTTTCCAGCATCAGTACGGTAAAAATAATAGCAAACACAAAGAATGCCAGCATGCCGCCACGATAACCGCCGCTGGTAAAAAACATCACCGGAAAAACGATCAGAAAGATCACGACAATGGTGATCAGGTAGCAGCGCTGATATTTTCCACTGTAATAGGAATAAAGAAAAAGCCTTCCGGAGATTGCAACCAGCGCAAAATTGATCAGTACATTTCCCCAGGAACTGGTCCCGAGACTGAGAAAGGCCATGATCAGGCTGATCACAGTACCTCCCAAGGCGAGGATGTTGAACAGCCGGACGCGGAAATCAAGGGTGGGACTGAATAAAGAGTGAAAAATATTCCGGAGCTTCGGGTTTATATTGATAGAGATCACCTCCTGTTCTTCATGTAGGTTTGTATGCCTGCGGGCATCTTTCTTTTGGTGCTGTAATTATCGTAACTGTTATAATTGTATCATGCTGTCGTATAGTTGTGTACACAAAAAAATACATTTAATCCCGTTTTCCTATTGACATACTATGAATAGTAGGTTAATATAAGTGTCAACAAAAGAAAGGGAAGAGGCTATGAACGAATACGGCTTTAATACAGGGCTGCTCCACGGCACCAACGAGAAATATCCACAGGGTGCAACACAGGTTCCAATCTATCAGAGCAGCGCATTCCGACATGACAGCGCGGAAGACCTGGAGAAAATTTTTGACAATAAAAAAATGGGCTTCTCCTATACAAGGATCAACAATCCTACGGTAGAGTCCTTTGAGAAGAGAGTGACCATGCTGGAGGATGGGATCGGCAGTGTGGCCTGTGCTTCCGGAATGGCAGCGCTGACCAATGCGTTTCTGAACATTCTTCAGGCGGGAGACGAGATTGTGGCAGCCTGCGGACTGTACGGCGGAACCGTGGAACTGTTCGATGATCTGAAGCCTTTCGGGATTTCCGTAAAATATGTGAAAGAGAATAAGCCGGAAGCTTTTGAGGCAGAGATCACAGAGAAGACGCGACTTGTTTTTGCGGAGACCATTGGCAACCCCAAGCTGGATGTTACCGATATACAGGCAGTTGCGGAAGTGGCACATAAGCATGACGTACCGCTGATCGTAGACAACACGGTGGCAACCCCGTATCTGATCCAGCCACTGAAGCTTGGAGCTGACATTGTGGTTCATTCCTCTTCCAAATATATCAATGGAAGCAGCGATGCCATCAGCGGTATTCTTGTCTGTGGTAAGGGTCTGAAATGGGACCCTTACCGATATCCGGGACTTGCTCCATACCGGAAATTCGGACCATTTGCATACATCGCCAAGCTTAGAAACGGACTTTTCCGGAACACTGGCGCGTGTCTTGCTCCGCAGAATGCTTTCCTTAATAACCTGGGACTGGAAACCCTGGGACTTCGAATGCAGAGACAGTGTGACAATGCACTGGAGCTTGCGAGATTTTTACAGGGCCTGGGTGGTGACATTGAAGTAAATTATCCGGGACTGGAAAAAAGTCCTTATCACGAAATTGCGGAAAATCAGTTCAGGAATGGCTACGGAGCTATCGTAACCGTAAGAACCGGAAGCAAGGAGAAGGCTTTTTCCATTATTAATTCATTGAAGATCCCGCTGATCATCTCCAATATCGGAGATACGAAGACCCTGGTAATCCATCCGGAATCCACCATCGCGGCACACATCTCCGACGAAGAGAAGCTGCAGTCCGGAGTATTCGAGGATCTGATCCGTATCAGTGTGGGAATTGAAGATATTGAAGATTTAAAAGAAGATTTCAAACAAGCGATAGAAAATAACCGATAAAATCTAAGAGCTGCACCAGCAGAGAAATGGAGAGTTCGTTATGGCAAAAGTAGATTACGCTACATTAAAAAAAGGTGGTTTCATGAGACAGAAGCAGAAAAATAATTTTTCTCTTCGTCTTGCCTGTGTAGGCGGTACACTTACCGCAGAAAACCTTAAGAAGATCGCAGAGGTAGCTGAGAAATACGGTGACGGATATGTACATCTTACTTCCAGACAGGGAGTTGAGATCCCGTTCATTAAATTAGATGATATTGATGATGTAAAGGATGATCTTGCAAAAGGCGGATGCAAGCCTGGTGTCTGCGGACCGAGAGTCCGTACAGTTACAGCCTGCCAGGGCAACGCTGTCTGTCCAAGCGGAAATATCAACAGCTATGACATTGCAGTGAAATTAAATGAGAGATATTTCGGAAGAGAGCTTCCTCATAAATTTAAATTCGGTGTTACCGGATGTCAGAACAACTGTCTGAAGGCAGAGGAGAATGATGTAGGAATCAAGGGAGCAGCCCAGGTCAGCTGGAAAGAGGACGCATGTATCCACTGTGGTGTCTGCGAAAAGGCCTGCAGAGAAAACGCCATCTCCTTTGAGGATGACAAGCTGGTGATCGATACAGAGAAATGCAACTACTGCGGCAGATGTGCAAAATCCTGTCCGGTGGATGCATGGGATGTAAACGAAGCATATATCGTTTCCTTTGGCGGAACGTTTGGAAATCACATCAGCAAGGGACAGGAATTCCTTCCGCTGATCACCTCTGAGGAGCAGCTTTTCAGAGTGACCGATGCAGCGATCCAGTTCTTTGATGATCATGCAAATCCGGGAGAGCGTTTTAAATTTACCATCGACCGGGTAGGCGCTGAAAAACTTCAGGAAGTTTTGAAAGGAGCATACAATGGCTGATATTAAGATTGATGATATCGTAGATATTACCGATGTGGTCTGCCCGGTAACCTTTGTAAAAGCAAAGGTAGCACTTGAGGAGCTGGATGACGGACAGATTCTGGCGATCAAAATGAACGATGGCGAGCCGGTACAGAATGTGCCGAGAAGTGTGAAGGAAGAAGGACATCAGATCCTGAAGCTCGAAGACAACGAAGACGGAACTTATACACTGATCGTAAGAAAAGTTGAAGAATAGGAGAACAGAGAAATGACAATCACAGTTGCAGGAAATAAAAAAGAGTACGAAGACGGACTGAAGCTTACAGAGCTTATTGAGAAAGAGGATATTGAAAGTCCTGAGTATGTAACCGTAACTATCAACGATGAATTCATCAGCAAGGCAGACGTTCCGGAAACAGAGGTAAAGGACGGCGACGTTGTTGAGTTCCTGTACTACATGGGAGGAGGCGCAAGATAATGGCTTTTACAAATGAGCAGCTTGAGCGGTACTCCCGCCATATCATCCTGAAGGAGGTTGGAGTAAAAGGTCAGAAAAAGCTTCTGAATGCCAAGGTTCTGATCATCGGAGCCGGCGGACTTGGAGCACCGGCAGCTCTTTACCTTGCAGCAGCAGGTGTGGGAACCATCGGGATCGCGGATGCAGATGAGGTAGATCTTTCCAATCTTCAGCGACAGGTCATCCACACAACTGCAGATGTCGGCAAACTGAAGGTAGAGTCTGCGGCTGAGACCATGAAAGCAATCAACCCGGACGTTACTGTAAATACATATCATACCTTTGTAGATTCCAGCAACATCATGGATCTGATCAAAGATTACGATTTCATTCTTGACGGAACAGACAACTTTCCTGCAAAATTCCTGATCAACGATGCCTGTGTAATGGCTGAGAAACCGTTTTCACATGCAGGGATCATCCGTTTCCAGGGACAGCTGATGACCTACGTCCCGGGACAGGGACCATGCTACAGATGTGCATTCCAGAGCCCGCCACCAAAGGACGCCGTACCGACCTGTAAGCAGGCTGGCGTGATCGGAGCCATGGGCGGAGTGATCGGAAGCCTTCAGGCAATGGAAGCGATCAAGTACATCATCGGACAGGGTGATCTTCTTACAGGAAGACTTCTTACCTACGATGCGCTGAAGATGACATTCCGTACCGTGAAGCTTCCGAAGAATCATCATTGCCCGGTATGCGGCGATGATCCGACGATCACAGAACTGATCGATTATGAGCAGGCTGTGTGTGAACTGAAGCATTAATAAACACTGATCACAGAAACGAAAAGGTGTCTGCTGGTGCAGATACTGTAAATAAGTATAGAAACCCATTGGAGGCCACGAAATGCTGAAATTAAAAAAAGAAGATTACGAGAAAATATTAGACCACTGCAGAAAAGGACTTCCCAATGAGTCCTGCGGCCTTCTGGGCGGGACCATTGAGGACGATGTAAAAACCATCGAGAAGGTGTATCTGCTGACAAATATCGATGAAAGCAACGAACACTTTTCCATGGACCCGAAGGAACAGCTGAGCGCGATCAAGGATATCCGTCAGAACGGATATCAGATGATCGGAAACTTTCATTCTCATCCGGAGTCTCCGTCAAGGCCTTCCGAAGAAGATAAACGACTTGCATTTGACCCGAACATCGAATATCTGATCCTCTCCCTTATGGATGCAGAAAATCCGGTGTTGAAGGCTTTTGGCGTAGATAAAGAGAAAAATGTAACTGTACATGAGCTTCAGATAACAGAGTGATGAGTATGAAAAACAGATTAAACACAAAGGAAATTACAACAGATGTGCTGATCATAGGCGGAGGTACCGCAGGCTGCTATGCGGCGCTGGTTCTCTCAGAACAGAAAGCCGGCAGGGTACTGATCGCAGAAAAAGCAAATATCAGACGAAGCGGCTGTCTGGCAGCAGGTGTTAATGCCATCAATGCCTACATTGTAAAAGGTCGCAAGCCGCAGGATTATGTAGATTATGCAACAAAGGATGCCGCCGGGATCGTAAGGCAGGACCTTCTTCTTACAGCAGCGGAGAATTTCAACGAAGTTACTGCAAAGATGGAAAAGCTTGGGCTTGTGATCCTGAAGGATGAAAATGGTGATTATGTAGCCAGAGGAAACCGTAACATCAAGATCAACGGTGAAAATTTTAAACCACTTCTTGCTGATGCAGTTCATAAAGCTGAGAACGTAGACGTTCTGAATTATGTAAATATCACAGACCTTCTTGTAAAAGACGGACAGGTTTACGGAGCGGTTGGTTTCTCTATTATGGAAGAAACCGCATACATTATCCGGGCAAAGGCAGTTCTTGCTGCAACAGGCGGAGCGGCCGGACTTTATAAGCCGAACAATCCGGGATTTTCCAGACATAAGATGTGGTATCCGCCGTTTAACACAGGTGCCGGATATGCAATGGGAATCCTGGCAGGTGCGGAGATGACGTCCTTTGAGATGCGTTTTATCGCACTTCGCTGCAAGGATACCATTGCTCCTACGGGAACCATCGCACAGGGTGTCGGCGCAAAACAGATCAATGCAGCTGGCGAGATCTATGAGACAAAATACGGACTGACCACAAGCGAGAGAGTTTACGGAACAGTTCGGGAAAATCAGCTTGGCCACGGCCCGTGTTACCTGAAGACTACAGGGATCACGAAGGAACAGGATGAAGATCTTCTGAAGGCTTATCTCAACATGGCACCGAGCCAGACTCTGAAATGGATCGAAAGCGGAAAGAGCCCCAGCGAGCAGGATGTGGAGATCCAGGGAACAGAGCCGTATATCGTAGGCGGTCATACAGCCAGCGGCTACTGGGTAAATACAGGCCGTGAAACCACGGTGAAAGGTCTTTATGCAGCTGGTGATGTTGCAGGTGGATGTCCGCAGAAATATGTAACAGGAGCTCTTGCAGAAGGAAAGCTTGCAGCATTGGATATGGTGAAACAGTTTAAGGCCGGAACTCTGAAGGAAGCAGATGTTCAGACTGAGACAGAGATTAAGGTTCAGGAAGAGGAAATTCTTTCTCAGTACGAAAAGTTCCGAAATGAAGACGCACCGGCATTTTCCGTGGAAGAGCTGGAAGAAGCCATGCAGAAAGTCATGGATGAATATGCGGGAGGAATTGCTTCTAATTATCAGTTTAATGAGAAGCAGCTTGCTCTTGCAGATGAAAAAATCCTTCAGCTTCAGGCTCTTGCCGAAAAAACAGCGGCAGCAGATATGCATGAGCTGATGTTTGCATACGAACTTCGTGAGCGTCTCATTGTGTGCCGTTCACTGATCGCTCATCTGAAAAACCGCAAAGAGACCAGATGGCATTCTTTTAACGAAAATCTGGATCATCCGGAAACAGATGAGAAATTTTATAAATATGTAAATTCGAAACTGGAAAACGGCGAGATCAGGATGATTTTCCGCGACATTGTAAAGGAGGACACATATGAGCATACGAATTGATCAGAAAAAATGTGTTGGCTGCAGAAAATGCAGTGAAGTATGTCCGGGAACCCTGATCGTCATGGAAGACAAAAAAGCCGTGATGAAATATCCAAAAAACTGCTGGGGCTGCGTTTCCTGTGTAAAGGAATGTAAAGCCGGTGCCATCGACTTTTTCCTTGGTGCGGATATCGGCGGGAACGGAAGTATCATGAATGTAAAAAGCGAAGGGGATATCCTTCATTGGATCATTACAAAAACGGACGGTTCTACATCCGTGATCGATGTGGATCGACGGAATTCGAATAAATATTAGACCAGAAGATAAGTGCTGCCGGTTCTGGCGGCCGGAACAGGAGGATGAGATCAGATATGAGTGGATTATCACATTTGGATGAGCTGGAAGCAGAGGCAATTTATATCATCCGTGAAGTTGCAGCAGAGTGCGAGAAGCCGGTAATGCTTTATTCTATAGGAAAAGACAGTTCTGTAATGCTTCATCTTGCAATGAAGGCTTTTTATCCGGAGAAACCGCCATTTCCGTTTCTTCACGTAAATACAACATGGAAATTTAAAGAGATGATAGAGTTTCGTGACAAAACCGCGAAGGATCTGGGAATCGAAATGCTTGAGTACATTAATCAGGATGGTGTGAAGCAGGGGATCAATCCTTTTGACAGCGGCTCCGCATACACAGATATCATGAAAACGCAAGCACTGAAGCAGGCTCTTAAGAAATATGGTTTCACAGCTGCTTTTGGCGGCGGTCGTCGTGACGAGGAGAAAAGCCGTGCAAAAGAGCGTATCTTCTCCTTCCGTAATGCAGAGCAGGCCTGGGATCCGAAGAACCAGCGTCCGGAGATGTGGAAGCTTTATAATACGGAGATCAATAAAGGCGAAAGCATTCGTGTTTTCCCGATTTCCAACTGGACTGAGACGGATATCTGGCAGTATATTAAGAGAGAAAATATCCCGATCGTTCCTCTTTATTTTGCAAAAGAGCGTCCGGTTGTATACAGAGACGGCAACATTATCATGGTGGATGACGACAGAATGCGCCTGAACCCGGGTGAGGAGCCGCAGATGAAAAAAGTCCGTTTCCGTACTCTCGGATGCTATCCTCTGACAGGTGGTATCGAGTCTGACGCGGAGACACTGGACGAGATCATTGACGAGACCTTAAGCTCTGTGGAATCTGAGAGAACCACACGTGTTATTGATTCCGACGGAGGAGCTGCAAGTATGGAAAAAAGAAAGAGAGAGGGGTACTTCTAGGATGAGCGGATTACTGAAATTTATCACTTGCGGAAGTGTAGATGATGGAAAATCTACACTGATCGGTCATATTCTTTATGATTCCAAGCTTTTATATGCGGACCAGGAAAAAGCCCTTCTTCTGGACAGCAAGGTAGGTTCCAGAGGTGGTGCCATTGATTATTCTCTTCTTCTGGATGGCCTGATGGCAGAACGTGAGCAGGGAATCACCATTGATGTTGCGTATCGTTATTTTACAACCGATAAAAGAAGCTTTATTGTTGCGGATACTCCCGGACATGAGGAGTATACAAGGAACATGGCGGTTGGAGCTTCCTTTGCTCAGCTTTCCATTATTCTTGTGGATGCGAAGCAGGGGGTTCTGGTCCAGACAAGGCGTCATGCACGTATCTGCGCTCTGATGGGTATCCATCATTTTGTATTTGCTGTTAACAAGATGGATCTTGTTGATTACAGTGAGAGCCGTTTTAATGAGATCGTAAAGGATATCAATGAGCTTTCTGAGACTCTGGGGCTTCAGGATGTTGTGATCATTCCTGTCAGTGCTACAGAGGGTGATAACGTAACGAAGAAGTCTCCGAATATGCCCTGGTATACGGGGAAAGCTCTTCTGGAGCATCTTGAGACTGTGGATGTTTCAGAGGCTGAGAATGTCAGCGAGTTTTATCTGCCTGTTCAGCGTGTTTCTCGTCCAAACCATGAATTTCGCGGTTTCCAGGGCCAGATCGAGAGTGGCCGGGTTCATGTAGGCGATATCATCACAACGCTCCCAAGCAACGAGACAGCGGCTGTTAAGACGATCCTGGTAGGCAGTGACGATCGTGAAGAGGCCGTTGCTGGCCAGGCTGTTACGATTCAGCTGGATAAAGAGGTGGATGTAAGCCGTGGATGTGTTCTTACCAATAATAATGAGATCCCTGTTGCAAAGGGCTTTGAGGCTACGCTTCTATGGATGGATGATTCCAGGCTTGAAGTGGGCAAGGAGTATCTTGTGAAGCTTGGTACCAAGAAGATCGCAGGTGTGGTTAAGAGTATTGAGTTTAAGACGGATGTAAATACCGGGGAGCATCTGCATGCGGATACGATCGAGAAGAATGAGATCGCTCTTTGCAAAATCGGTCTTTCTGATAAGGTTGTGCTGGATGAGTTTAAGAGGAATAAGACTCTTGGTGAGCTGATCCTGATCGACCGTGTGAGTCATATGACTTCTGCATGTGGTGTTGTGGAATCGGTTGATACTGAGGGGGAGAAGCCTTATTTCCAGAAGGATGATGTGAAGGTTGGCGGTTATGTTTTTGAGGAGTTTTATTTTAACCTTGAGAATGCGCTGCTTTCCAAGGCGGATAAAGAGGTTAAGACTTATCATGTAGGGGATGTGGTGCCTGTTGAGGGTGACAGCTTTGAGTATCCGGGCTATTTTGATATTGTTTCCCTGGAGGATAATGCGGCTGTTCTTATTCGTGATAAGAGGGTGCAGGATATTATTCCGCTGGATGAGTATGTGTTTATGGGGCTTCCTGTTGTGGATGAGAGAGGTTTTGCCCTGGAGATCCGCAGTAATGATGATTATCAGATGTTTTTGAGGGAATTTGAGGCTACTGATAATAAGTCGGAGTTTCATAATAAGTGGTTTAAGTTTGAGACTTACAGGAGGATTGTCTGCACGGATAATTTCTGGATGATCTGATGTTGGGTTACTTATAGTTTCTATAGTTATGTGTGTAAGAGGCTGCATGTGCGGCCTCTTTTCTTTGGGTGTTGCGGGATTTCGTGGTTTGACGGACGCCGAGGAGCTGGCATATGGGCGGGACAGGCTTCGTCGGTGGAAACTACTAAGACTCTGAAAGGTGGCTAAAAGCGTTTTCCAAAAGTCCGAACTCGCTGCGCTCAGACAGCGAACTTTTGAAAAACAACGCCACCTTCCAGAGCCTAAGTAGTTGTCACACCTCCTGCAGAGCGCCCCGCCCATATGCCAGCTCCTCGGCTGTGCACACAGGCCGGTTGCGGAAAGTGAACAGTTCGAGATAGTATTCAATGATGCATGGCAGTAGAGTGTCATACAGAAATTGTTCAGGAGGAATGATGTATCTAAGAATCAGCTCGGCACAACGTTCCGGAATAATATCGGCTCAGACAGTAATCAGCTTGGCATAAGATTCCATAATAAAAGTCAGTCGCATTATATATCGAAGATGTAGCGCTTGTTCCGTGCCCAAGAGGGTGGGGGGCAGGGAAGCCCTCGGACTTCGGAACTCTGAGATGGACTTCCCCTGCGCTGTCCACACGGACAGCGTGTCGTGCGTAGCCACCTGTCTAAGGGGATAATATGATTGGTCAATCGCGCTAAGATAAAATTAATGTAAAAAAATGAAAAAAAGGTGTTGACAAAACTTATATCTTTCGGATATAATTAACCATGCGTTTCGGATGAAAACACAGAAGAAATGCACTCCAATTTAATAAGAAATTATAAGTTCGGAGTCTGGAGAAGTACTCAAGAGGCCGAAGAGGTGCCCCTGCTAAGGGTATAGGTCGCTAACGCGGCGCGAGGGTTCAAATCCCTCCTTCTCCGTTATTTTTTTGAAAAAAATAAATTTTTCAAAAAAATAAAAAAACTTGTTGACAAACGCTTGCGGATGTGATAAAGTAAACAAGCTGTCAGCGAGACAGAGATTCATCAAAAAAAGAGTTTGAAAAAAGTTGAAAAAAGTACTTGACAAACGATTTGAGATGAAATAAAATAAACGAGCTGTCTGAGAGACAGACACAACAAACCTTGATAACTAAACAGTGAAACACATACGATTCTCGAAAATTTCTTTACATTTAAAGAACGGTTTAAACAAACCAAAAGCAGTAAAAACGAGAGATAGCCAAACGGTTGTCTTGAGTAAACGAATCAAACATTTTATCAGAGAGTTTGATCCTGGCTCAGGATGAACGCTGGCGGCGTGCTTAACACATGCAAG
>ENA-ORVG01000077-ORVG01000077.1-human-gut-metagenome-genome-assembly--contig:-NODE-77-length-123922-cov-6.692622_pt1 | contig 123922 bp, 89 predicted proteins | sample MGYA00242091_ERZ509233 | MGnify/ENA primary metagenome ERZ509233 (study PRJEB26280, sample SAMEA2338840) | human gut metagenome | biome: human gut; feature: human-associated habitat; material: faeces... | reverse complement strand
ACTTGCCCAGTCGCTTGCCAAAGCGACATTCGTCAAATTCCCTTTACGGGCGCACCAGATATTCCTCGGTGCTCACTTCGGTTGCATAGACTGCCGACTGCGTGCCGCCCAACCCGATCCAGACCTCCTTGTAGAGCCTCGACGGGTCATTCGCCTGATTGATGGAGAGTATCTGCCCCTTCTCCTTGTCCGTCAGTCCCAAAAGAGCCTGTATCGCGTCAAACTTGTTCATGTACTTGCGCTGATCCAAGAGTATTTTACAGTCCGAGTTATTGATAATGCTCTCCTTGACAATCGGCGAGGCGATGATGTCGTCCACCTCCTGCGTGACCACGACGGCCTCGCCGTAGAACTTGCGAACCGTCTTGTAGAGGTATTTGATGTAGGAGGCCATGTTCGCCGAGGCGATGGCCTTCCACGCCTCCTCGATAAGTATCATCTTGCGGATGCCTTTCAGCCTGCGCATCTTATTGATGAACAGCTCCATGATGATAATCGTCGTAACTGGAAAGAGGATCGGGTGGTCTTTTATCGCGTCGATCTCGAAGACGATGAAGCGTTTGTGCAGCAGGTCTAACTGCTTGTCGCTGTTCAGCAGGTAGTCGTACTCCCCGCCGCGATAATACGGCTCCAAGACGTTGAGAAAGCCCGCGAGGTCGAAATCCTTCTCGCGCACTTTCTTCTCCTCCAATACGGCGCGGTAGTCGGTCTTCACGAACTCATAGAACGTGTTGAACGACGGCACGATGTCCGCGTCCCGTTTGATGCGCTCGATGTAGAGCGCCACGGCGTTCGAGAGGGCGACCTCCTCGGCGCGGGTGGCAGGCTCGGTGTCCTTCTTCCACAGCGTCAGAAGCAGCGTCTTGATGCTCTCGCGCTTCTCGATGTCGAACACCTTGTCGTCCGTATAGAAAGGGTTGAACGCTATCGGCGTCTCGTCGGTATAGGTGAAATAAATCCCGTCCTCGCCTGCGGTCTTGCGGCGGATCATCTCGCACAACCCCTGATAGGAGTTACCCGTGTCGATCAGCACGATGTGCGTCCCTTGCTCGTAGTATTGCCGCGTGAGGTGGTTCGTGAAGAAAGACTTGCCCGAACCGCTCGGCCCAAGTATGAACTTGTTGCGGTTGGTGATGATGCCTTTCTTCATCGGAAGGTCTGAAATGTCCAGATGCAGCGGTTTTCCCGTGAGCCTATCGACCATCTTGATGCCGAACGGGGAGGGCGACGAGCGGTAGTTGGTTTCTTCGGTGAAGAAACAGACCGCCTGCTCGATGAACGTGTAAAGGCTTTCCTCTGCCGGAAAGTCGGCCTCATTGCCCGGTATGGCCGCCCAAAACAGCGTCGGGCAGTCCACCGTGTTGTGGCGTGGGGTACACTCCATCGCCGCGAGCTGGCTGCCCGTGTCGTTCTTGATGCGTTTCAGCTCCTCGCGGTCGTCCGACCACGCCATCACGTTGAAGTGGGCGCGGACGGACGTGAGGCCGAGGCTGTGCGCTTCGTTCAGGTACTCGTCGATCCACTCCTTGTTTATCTGGTTGGAGCGGGAGTAACGCGAAAGCGACTGCATGTTGCGGGCGTTCTTCTCGAAACGCTGCAAGTTCTCCTCGCTGTTGTCGATGAACACGTACTGGTTGTACAGGTGGTTGCAGGAGAGCAGCAGCCCCACCGGAGAGGCGAACGAGAGGCGGCAGTCCGAGCGGTCGGTAGAGAGCTTCTCGTAACGGCTGTCGGTCGCCACAGCAGACGGCAGGTCTTCCGTGTCGGAAAGCGTGTGCAGGCACAAGATGTTGTCGCCGACGCGCATTTCCTCCGCCGAGAGGGAGATGTCCTGCAAGCAGGTCGTATCTTCCAATGAAAGAGAAAAGTATTTCTCCACCAACCCCGCACTCGTGGCCGTTCCGGTGATCTCGTCGGAGGTGAGGCGTCGCAGACGGACGAAGCCGCTGTCGTTCATGATGCGCTCGAACTGCTCGGTCGCCTCGATGAACTTGGCCGCAGCGTCCTTGTCGCGTATCTCCTTCGGGACGATATGCCCCCGACAAAGGGTGCTGAAATTGCTCTGCTGGCGGCTTCGCTCTTTGGTCGTCTTCGTCAGATACAGGAAACACGTATGTTTCAGGTACGGACGCTCGTTGAAATGACGCTCGAACGAACGCGAGAGGAAACTCATGTCGTCCTTTTGTAGCTCCGGTCGGTACTGCTCGCGCACGAACCAGTCCTGCTTGTGGACGATGCTGTAATCGGGTAAGACCTTGATGGCCTTGCACCATGCGGCGTGTATGGCTTCGTATTCCGCACCCGTTACCGTGTAGAGTTCGGGCAGCTCCACCTCGAAGGCCACCGTGATGTCGGCGTCTTTGGAGAGGATGCAGCCGTGCTCGACGGCCAGCAACGGAAATTTGGCCTCCAATGTCGCGGCTTTAAGCGTATTTCTCATTCTTCTGTCTTTTGCGGTTGAACAATCGGGAGATTCTCCGACGGTTGAGTATATAGCGGGGATGGCTGCGTGCCGCGCCCAATTTCATCAATCCGTGTTCGCCGTACCGGGCGTTCAGGGCGAATGTCTGCCACACCAGAACCGATGCGGAAACCGCCCCGAAGCCGATACAGAACCATTGGCTGACGCCAGCCATGTACAGGATGACGAAAAGGACGAACACCACGAGCAGGCCGCCCGCAAAGATGAAAAGGTACTGCGCCTTCAAACCTTTGAACTCAACCGAGCGGCCTATCCCCTTGTTTACAGGGTATTCTGCCATCGCCCGACGTTTAGAGGAAGAACGAACGCAGGATGGTCGCCGCCACGATCAGGAAAATACACGCGCCGAACCACGAGGCAGCGGTCTTGCTGGTGTCGGGGTCGCCCGACGAGAACTTGCCATAGACCTTGACGCCGCCGATCAGACCCACGACCGCGCCGATGGCGTATATCAACTTCGTCGCGGGGTCGAAATAGCTCGTTACCATACTCGTGGCCTCGTTGATACCCGAAAGGCCGTTGCCTTGTGCGAAGGCGGAGGAAGCAGCCAGAAGAAGGGCTGCCGAGAAAAGAAAATGTTTCTTCGTCATAAATTGTTCTTCGATTGTGCCGGACGGGTGGATAGTCCGTCCGGTGGGTTGATACTGATTCTTACTTATGGATTTAGTGGGCTGTTTTTCTTGGGGACAGCTACCCGTACTTTTTTTCTTTCATTGTCCTTTCGTTTTTAATCGTTAAACAAAATCCCGAATGTCGAACCCGGCAAGGCCGTCCGGCGCGTCGGTGGCGATATACGGGGCGGCTGCCGCAGCCTCCGCGTTCCCAGCCGTCGGGAAGGGCGGGCTTAAATAGTAGTCCATCAATCCCGTAATCTTTTCCGCGATGTCGGAGGAGCCGCTCACGAGGCGGTCGAAGAACTCCGTGCCCTGCATCTGTCCGAACAGCCGCCCGGCCTGCCGCCGCTCGCTGTCGTCCGCCGAAGGGTCGCGGGCGGTTTTCATCGCCGCGTCCAGCTCCTCGAAGCTCGCGCCCGAAGCGTATCTCCGGCCTGCGCCGAGCGGCATTTCCTCGTCGATGTAATCGTCGTCCTCATCCTCGTATTCGAGCGGGATGTCCGGAATTTCCAGATGCTCGAAAGCCTCGTCCAGCTTGTCGTCGGGGATGCGTGCCGATGTCCGGTTTTCGGTTTCGGAGGCAAATGTAGCGGCTTTTTCCATCGCTGGTTCCGTTTTGCCGTCGGTGGCAGCTTGTGGCGTCCGTTTGGCACTCTCTGGCTCTTTCGCCTTCATCCGAAAGTGGCTCCTGCCGATGATTTCGGCCTCCTGCGGCGGCTGTGCCGTCGGTGCGGGAGCCTCGCCGCTCGACCCTCCTCCGGCCTGCCGCCGTTCCCACCACAGGTAGGCCGCCAACCACAGGCCATAGCCTGCGAGCAGGCACACTAACAGCGTTTCCATAGGCGGCTAAAAGATCGGACGGTTATGTTCGTCGTACAGCGAGGAGATAACCTCCTTGTGGGCGGCGAAGTGCTCCGCCAGCACGTTGTCGATGTAGCTGAACAGCGTAACATCGTCGCCGCCGATAACGCGGGCGATACGTCGTATCCGGTCGTGATACTCCTGCCGCACATAGACCAGCTTACCCCGACGGGCTACCGTGTCGGCTTTCTTCAAATAACGCAGGCGGTAACTTCTCTTGGCCGCCTGCCTGTTCCATCTTTTCCAAATCATAATCTTTTTCTTTTTTAATTGGTTAGAATATATTGTTGTTCTGCTCATACAGTCTTTTGATGTCTTCCTGAAACATATCGAAATGGTGCGCCAGCACATTGTCGATGTAACTGAACAGCGACACTTCGTCCTTTCCGATAACCCTCAAAATAAGCTGTATGCGTTCGTGGTACTCCTTGCGCACATAGACTGTCTTGCCGATCCGCGCGGGAACGTCCGCCTCTTTGAGAAACAGCGAGCGGTATATCGCCTGCCGAGCTTCGTCCATGATCTTTTTTCCATCTTCCTTTTTCATTGTCTCTAAATCAAATTTTCGAGTTTTCGCCTATACAGTTCCTTTATCTCGTCCTTGTGCTGCTCCAGATGGCAGGCAAGGACGGTATCTATATACCCGCCGACGGTTATCTCCTTGTCGGAAATGACATTTACGATGCGGGAAATTTGGTTGTGTATTTCCCGGCTGATATAGACGCATTGGCGCGTTTTGATCTCGTTGCGTTTGAGGAACGTCGCCGTGTAATCGACGCTCTGCCTCTTGCGGCGGCCTCCCTCTTTCGGGGCTTCCGTGGCGGCGGGTGGCGCCTCCTCCGCTTTCAGGGCAGATGCATCCCTCGTTTCCTGCGGCTGCACGCTGCCGTCCTGCTTGCGCCTGCCGATGGAATCCTGCAGCAGGGCTTCGTCTATTCCTTCCGTATCCGCTTTACGACTGCTCATACCCGCTGGATTTTCATGACCGAACAAATCTCCTCCGCAAGTTCCTTGATATTGCTGCCCCGCATCAGGGCGTTGTCCATCGGGAATATCGTCGAACGGAATATCGCCTTGCGCTCCTCCGACAAATCGCGGCGGAAACGCTTGCTGTCCGGCAGGCGGGTTTCCAGCATGGGGATATTCATGCCGTCGATAATCTGCCGGTATAGGTCGTACAGCTCGCTCCTTTCGCGCCCGTCCACCATCGTCCAGAACAGGTACAGCCCTTTGGTCTTGGCGATACCCGTCGTGATCAGGTTCTCATGGAACAGGGCGGCGAACTGCAACGTGCTTTCCACCACGAGGCGGTCGGCACTGATCGGGGCGAAAATGTAATCCATCTGCGAGAGCGTCTTTACCACACCCTCGCTTTTGAGCGTGCCCGGCAGGTCGAAAAAAACAAGGTCGGGTTTCGTCGCTTCCCCGCGCAGCAGCCTGTCGGCATCGTCGAGTGCGTAGGCGGCGTTGCTCGTAACGACGGGGTATGCCTTTTTCTTCACCCGCCGGAAGTGGTCGCAGGCGAGAGCCTTGAAATAGGTACTCTCGCCGATGACCTTGACCTCCCGCGCCCGCAGGTCAGCGATGCTGTTCTGCGGGGCGTCGCAATCGACGACCGCTACGTTGTAGCCTTTCACATAATGAAGATAGCTTGCCGTCAGGACGGTAAGCGTAGTTTTTCCGATGCCACCTTTCTGCGTGGCGAAGGCGATAAAAATTTCCTTGTCCATAACATTGCTTTTTTAAGTTGTTAATTCTCTATTTCCGTAGGTTTATAATTCATTACTTATCCGCTGGCAGAACACATTAAAGATTGGTAGAGACAGCGAGAGGAGGACGTGCAGACCCGCAGCCGCAAGTCGGTAGTGCAGTACGACGACACGACGGTACGACAGTAAATCCGTAAGTCTGCACGACACCGCCTCTTTGCCGCAACACTTCTCCGAACCGTCCGCTCCGTAAATCGGCTGGGCTTTGCGGCGACACGTCCGCAGGGTTTCAAACCGCTGTATCTTCCGTTCCATATCTCTGTCGTTATTCAAACCTGCCGCAAATAAACAAGGAAAAAATGTCGCTTGTATCGCTTCTGCCGAAGGTGGCAGCTTGTGGCGTCCGTTTGGCAGCGAGTGGCGTTTTCGACCCCTGAAAACCTGCGCACAAAGCCTCTACCTTTGCCCCCAAGCGACAGGGCACGCCGCAAGGTTCGCCGAAGCGGTCGGGGGCGGCTCTCCCGCAATCCGTCTTCCGACGGATTTTTATGTTCGTCGGAACATAGCAAGGTGTGTATCGAGTAACTCGATACTTTTCGGGTTACTCCCGAAAACCTTGCCCTTGCAGGGGGCTGGGCTGTCCCTCCGAAGTCGGGCAGCCCTGATCTCGAACCTGCGGTTGGTAACGGTGCGGCGGCTTATGTCGCGTAACCGCTAAATCCATAAAATATGAACGGTAAGAAAAGAAACGTCGGGGGCAAACCGCCCAAACCCGACAAGGCGAGCCACCAAGTCATGGTGCGCTTCACGGACGAGGAATACGCCCGTTTCCTCACCATGTACGAGCAGTCGGGCGTGTACGCAAAAGCGGTCTTCGTCAAAGCCCGTGTGTTCGGAGCCGAATTTCGCGTGCTGAAAGTCGATAAGACGCTCGTTGATTATTACACCAAACTCTCCTCCCTGCACGCGCAATACCGCGCCGTCGGGGTGAATTACAACCAGACCGTGAAGGAGCTGAAAAGCCGATTTTCGGAGAAGAAGGCGATGGCCTTGCTTTACAAGCTGGAGAAAATGACCGTCGAACTGGCCGGATTGAGCCGTCAAATCCTCGCCCTGACACACGAATTTCAGCAACGATGGTTGCCAAAATCAGTGTAGGAAGCTCCCTTTACGGGGCGTTGGCGTACAACGGGGAGAAGGTGAACGAGGGGCAGGGACGGCTGCTCCTGACGCACAAGATTTTCGACGACGGCACGGGAACATTCGACATACGGCAGGCGGCGGAGGACTTCGCACGCTGTATGCCGCCGCAGGTGCGAACCTCGAAACCCGTCGTGCATATCTCCCTGAATCCGCACCCCGACGACCGCCTCGACGATGCGGAACTGACGGCCATAGCCGGAGAATACCTCGAAAAGCTCGGTTACGGCGACCAGCCCTATGCCGTGTTCAAACACGAGGACATAGACCGACACCACCTGCATATCGTAACGCTCTCGGTGGACGAGACGGGGCGGAAAATCGGCGACAGCTTTCTGTACCGCCGCAGTAAGAACATCACCCGTGCTTTGGAGCAGCGGTACGGGCTACACACCGCCGAACGCAAGCGGCAGACGCAGACAGAACCGCTACGGCGCGTGGATGCGGCGGCGGGCGACGTGAAGAAGCAGATCGGGAACGTGCTGAAAGGCATATCGGGCAAATACCGTTTCCAGACGCTCGGAGAGTACCGCGCCCTGCTCGCCCTCTACAATGTAACCGTAGAGGAGTGTCGTGGGGAGGTGCGAGGCCGGGAATACGGCGGGTTCGTGTATTCCGCGCTCGACGGCGAGGGGAATAAGGTCGGTACGCCGATCAAAGCCTCCCGCTTCGGGAAACGCTACGGGTACGTGGCGTTCGGGAGGTGGTGCGCCGCAAGCAAGGAACAGATCAAGGAGCGGAAACTCGGCGACATGACCAAAGCGACGGCGATGGCCGCCCTGCGCCGAACGAAAGATCGCGCGGAGTTCATCGCCCTGCTCCGAGCCAAAGGCGTGGATGTCGTGCTGCGCGAAACCGACACGGGGCGTATCTACGGCGCGACGTTCATCGACCACCGCACGGGGTGCGTCCTGAACGGCTCACGCATGGGTAAGGAGCTTTCAGCGAACGCCTTGCAGGAGCACTTCGAGCCGCGACGTCCGGGCATACCCGTTTCCATATCCCTGCCGCTGTACGACACGCCCGACACCGTAAGGCTGGCTGAAAGCCCGTCCGATGACGGCATTGCCGTCGGAGGCTGGGGGCTGCTCTCGACCGAAGGGGGCGCGGCAGACGCGGAGGAGGAAGCCTTCATGCGTGAAATGCTGCGACGAAAGAAGAAAAAAAGAAAACATCGTAAAATCTAATTATCCTAATCATTATGCAACAAGAAGACGATCTTCGGGCATTGGCGAAAATCATGGATTTTCTGCGTGCCGTAAGTATATTATTGGTAGTAATGAATGTGTACTGGTATTGTTATGAAGCGATACTGGTGTGGGGCGTGAATATCGGCGTGGTCGATAGAATCCTGATGAATTTCGACCGCACGGCGCACCTGTTCCACTCCATACTCTACACGAAACTGTTTGCTGTCGTGCTGCTCGCCCTCTCGTGCTTGGGGACGACGGGCGTAAAGGATGAAAAAATCACGTGGCCGAGAATCGGCACGGCACTCGTGGCGGGCTTCGTGCTGTTCTTCCTGAACTGGTGGCTGCTCGACCTGCCTCTGCCGCTCACGGTGACGGTGATACTCTACATTGCGACGGTGGCGGCGGGATACGTCTGCCTCCTCATGGCGGGATTGTGGGCGAGCCGCCTTTTGAAGAACAACCTCATGGATGACCCGTTCAACAACGAGAACGAATCGTTCATGCAGGAAACGCGCCTTCTGACCAACGAATACTCCGTGAACCTGCCCACCCGTTTCTACTACAAAAAGAGGTGGCACAACGGCTGGATCAATATTCTTTTACCGCAGCGCGCTTCCATCGTGTTAGGCACGCCGGGCAGCGGCAAGTCCTTCGCTGTGGTCAATTCCTACATCAAGCAACAGATCGAGAAGGGCTACTCGATGTATATCTACGATTTCAAGTTTGCAGACCTCTCGACCATTGCTTACAACCACCTGATGAACCATTTGGACGGATACGAGGTGAAACCGAAATTTTACGTGATCAATTTCGACGACCCGCGACGCTCGCACCGCTGCAACCCCATTCACCCCGACTTCATGGAGGACATTACCGACGCATACGAGAGTGCCTACACGATTATGCTCAACCTCAATAAGACGTGGGTGCAGAAGCAGGGCGACTTCTTCGTGGAATCGCCCATAATCCTCTTTGCGGCAATAATTTGGTATCTCAAAATCTACAAAGGCGGCAAGTATTGTACCTTCCCGCACGCCGTCGAATTTCTGAACCGCAGGTACGAGGATATTTTCCCGATACTATCCTCTTACCCCGAACTCGAAAACTACCTTTCGCCGTTCATGGACGCATGGCTCGGAGGGGCTGCCGAGCAGCTTCAGGGGCAGATCGCGTCGGCGAAAATTCCGCTCTCGCGCATGATTTCGCCCCAGCTCTATTGGGTCATGTCCGACAGCGAGTTTACGCTCGACATCAACAACCCGCAGGAGCCGAAAATCCTCTGCGTGGGCAACAATCCCGACCGCCAGAATATTTACGGTGCGGCTCTCGGTCTGTATAACTCGCGCATCGTGAAACTCGTCAATAAGAAAGGAAAACTCAAATCCTCGATGATCATCGACGAGTTGCCGACGATTTATTTCAAGGGTTTGGACAACCTGATTGCGACGGCGCGAAGCAACAAGGTCGCCGTGCTGTTAGGCTTTCAGGATTTCTCCCAGTTGGTACGCGACTATGGCGACAAGGAAGCCAAAGTCGTGATGAACACCGTCGGCAATATCTTCTCCGGTCAGGTTGTCGGGGAGACGGCCAAGACGCTCTCCGAGCGTTTCGGCAAGGTCTTGCAGAAGCGGCAGAGCATAACCATCAACCGCAACGACAAGTCCACTTCCATCAATACCCAGATGGATTCGCTGATTCCGCCCTCTAAGATTTCCTCTCTGACGCAGGGAATGTTCGTCGGCTCCGTAGCCGACACGTTCGACGAGCGCATCGAGCAGAAGATTTTCCACTGCGAGATCGTCGTGGACGCTGAAAAAGTAAAACGGGAGGAGAAAGCCTACAAGCCCATACCCGTTATTACCGATTTCACGGACGGGAACGGAAAGGACTGCATGAAAGAGATGATACAGGAGAACTACAACCGTATCAAAGCCGACGTGAGGCAGATTGTCGCCGACGAATTGGAGCGCATACAGAACGATCCGGCATTAGCGCATTTGTTGCAACAGAAATAAGTATATAATGAACAGAGCCGCAGAAAATGCGGCTCTGTTCTATTTCGGGTTTATCTTCTTGCCTGCTCTTTGGCGTCGTCGCGTTGCATCCGCAGGTTCAGACGCTCGCGCATTTTGTCGAGGAAATAGGTGCGGCTTTCATTTTTGCGGTGTTTTATGTTGGCATAGGTATTGTAACAGAGGATGTCCTTTATTTCTACGCCTAATAACTTACCCAAATAACCCGTCAATTCGTTGATTGAGGCTTCGCCGTCATTGATACAGCCGATTTCCTGCAAACCGTAGATAAGTTCGACCAACTCGATCAGCGTACCCGTCCAACGGAAAGGCGGGGATTGAATGTCTGATTTTTGTGCGGTGGATAGTGGCGGCATTTGGGCTTGCAGGTTTTCCAGCATACGCCGCACGAGTGCGAGGGCTTTTTTCAGATAGGCGGCTTGCCCGTCCTTCCCATCGGGAAAGGCGTCATGGAGGCTTTGTAGCTCTACCTCCGCGTAAATCAACGCGAAAAGCAACCGCTGGGGATCGCCCGCCTCCACGTAGGAGCGGAATATCGTTTGTGAAAACTCATCGTAGGCCGCCCGAATGTCGGCAGCCTCCGTATTCTGGCTGACGAAGCGGAAAAAGTCGCTTTCGGTCAATGTATGGTAGTCCATATCGTTCGGGGTTATCAGGTTCGTACTTCATTGTTTCCTGCCCTGTTGCGCAACGGGTCTCATGGAAACAAGGGACAAACCCCGAACCTGAAACGAAGGTCGGAAGCATATTTGAAAATATCCTACTGATATTCAACGATATATTTTTTCGGTCTTCTGTTTAGGACTGATTTTTCGTGTTGCAGCCTGCAACGTTTTTTCGCATCTTGCAACAGTCTATTGCAACAGCTTGCGGTAAACGATCCGGCAAATGCCGTTCCCGTACCGCCTTATCTGTACGCATTTCCACTCCGCAGCGGAAAATTCCCCGACGATGGAGACACCGCCGCGCCGGATTACGGGCAGCAGGTAGAAGACGATTTCATCGACTGCATGATAGAGGAAAAGACCGCGCAGCAGACGCAGGTGTCCGGCATCGTAGATCTCGGCCAGATAGGTTGCCCGATTGTCGGGGCGGTCTTTCATACAGAGAAAATCGACGAAGGGTTCGTCGTCCGACAAACGGCGGTCGCACGATCCGTACCAGCGGCGAAAGCCCCTGCGGTCTGTTTTCAACCACTCCAACCGCCCGTCCTCCTTTGCGGGGAGACAGCCGTCCAATGTCATTGCGACAACTATCCGTACCTTCGCCATATCCTTTGCCTAAATAAAAAGTAGCGTGCATCTACACCACCTCCGACGTAGGCTCTGGAATGCCCTGAAAGGAGTACGTGAGCGCACGCTACGCAAAAGCATAGCATAAGCCTCACGCAATAGTCCCTTTCAGTCAATTTTCCAGATTCACGCCGGAAACGTCTTGCGTACTTATGTATAATTACGGCGGCAGGCTGTCGGCCTCCACCGCTATTTTTATCTATTTCCAGCCCAAATATACACCTTTTCAGTGAGATGCAAGGGCTATAAGTCCGTTAATTATTCATTCAGTCCGTATTTTCTCATTTTACGGTAGAGGGTGGCACGGTCGATGCGCAGCAGTCTTGCCGCCTCCGTGCGGTTGCCGCCGCACCGTTTCAGGGCTTCGACGATACGGCGCTTTTCACCCGCTTCGTCACGGATGGCCAGCGAGTGTCCCGTGTCGCTTGTCGGTTCGGCAGCTTCCAGCCCCATGTCCTCCACACGGACGATGCCGTTTTCGGCCAGCAGCACCGCACGTTTGACCTTGTTCTGCAACTCACGCACATTACCCGGCCATGCGTAGGCGAGCAACTGTTCGGCGGCATCCTCCGCGAACGCCAGCGTTTCTCGCCGCAGCTCTTTCGAGTAGCGCTCCCGAAAGAACTCCGCGAGCGGCAGGATGTCGTCAGGACACTCCGAGAGGAGCGGCAGCCGGATTTCGAACTCGTTCAGCCGGTGGTACAAATCCTCCCGAAAACGGCCATTTTTGATGGCTTTCTGTAAATCCTCGTTCGTGGCCGCGACGATTCGCACGTCCGCTTTCCGCTCCCGTTTGCCGCCGACGGGCAGGTAGGTGTTTTCCTGCAATACCCTGAGCAGCATGGCCTGTATTTCATAGGGCATCGTGCCTATTTCGTCCAGAAACAGCGTGCCGCCTTCGGCCATACTGAAATATCCCTCCCTGTTCGTGTCGGCTCCCGTGAACGCTCCCTTGACATGACCGAAAAAGAGGGACGGGGCGAGTTCTTTGGGCAGCACGCCGCAGTTTACGGCCACGAACGGCATACTCCGCCGTTCGCTCGACCGATGGATATTGCGGGCGACGGATTCTTTGCCCGTCCCGTTCGCGCCGAGAATCAAGACCGACATGTCCGACGGCGCGACCAGCGCGGCGAGCCGCTCCACATGGCGGGCTTGTACGCTGCGGCGTTGGAACAGCACCTTCTCCTCCCGCTGCACGGTCGAAAGCGGGCGCAGTATCTCGTCCGTCATTTCCAGCAGCCGCTCCTTGTGGACGGGCTTGGGCAGGTAGTCTTTCGCGCCCGAACGGATGGCGCGTACCGCGTCGGACACCGTTGCGTACTCCGTCATGATGATATACGGGGTCGCCATCCTCTCCCCGCGCGTCCATTCCAAGAGGGAGATACCGTCCCCTTCGGGCAGCCGCACGTCCGAGAGAATAAGATCGAAAGCCGTACTGCGGAGCAGTCGCCGTGCCGCAGGCTCGTCGATGGCCGTCGTTACCTCGTACCCGGCTTGCAGCAGCCAGTCTTTCTGCATCTGCGACAGGCCGACGTTATCTTCCACGATCAATATCTTCCGTTTCATTCGTCAGTCTTTCTATTTCATTTTCCGCTTCCGCGATCAGCAGGGCGGTACGGTCTATGACCCGTCGCGTGTATTCCCCGACCGCACCGTCGTCCGCCTTGTCGTCGTGCAGCACGTCCCGGTAGGAGTGCAGCAGGTCGTCCGTTTGCAGCAGCTCCCACATCGGCAGCATACGGTGGATAATCTCTCGTAATCGTTCACGGTCGTTGCCTGCCTTACGGAGTTGTTCGATGTCCTTGCGGGAGGCTTCGATGAACGTCCGGAGCAGCCGCTTTTTGTCCTTCACGTCCGCCGTGAGCGCGGCGAAATCCGCAGATACCTCTTCCGGTTTCGTACCGCTCACCACGGAGGCGATAAGGTCGAGCAGTTCGTGCATCGAGAACGGCTTGTAGATGCAGGCGGCGAATCCGGCGGAGGCGAAAGCCTCCCGTTCCTTGTCGCCCCGTGCGGTCATGGCGACGACCGGAATCGTGCGCGAATTGCCTATATTGGAGTTGCGCAGCAGTTCCAGCAGCTCGAAACCGTTCGTTCCGGCCATCTGTATATCCGACAGGAGCAGGTCGTAGTTCGCCTTGCGCATCTCCCCGACCAGCGCACGGGTATTCCCGCAGGTCGTGCAGGAGACACCGCTGCGTTCGAGCATCTCCTTGACGATTTCGAGCTGCAACGGGTCGTCGTCGATGGCGAGGACACGCTGCGGAAGGCGTGCGGCGGGATTGGAAACCCGCTCCTCGTTCTCCACCGCCTCGTCCGTCAGCGGCAGGGGGAGCGACACGCGGAACGTGCTGCCCTTGCCGACCTCGCTGGCGACGGTAATCTCCCCGTCCAGCAGCCCGACCAGCCCTTTCGTGATCGACAACCCCAAGCCGAAACCTTCGGCGTTCGTGTCGGGAGCAGAACGCTCGAACGGGTCGAAGATGCGTGCCGCCGTTTCCTCGCTCATGCCGATACCCGTATCTTCGACGGTCAGCAGAAGCGTTCCGTTTTCGTAGCGGGCTGTGAAGCGGATGTTTCCCGCCCCGGTGAACTTGACGGCGTTCGAGAGCAGGTTGTCCGCAATCTGCTCGATGCGGTCGCTGTCGCCGCAGACCGTAACGTCTGTGCCCTCGAAATCGCACTGAAAGAGAAGTCCTTTGTCGTTGGCGGCGCGGGTGAATCCCGCCGCGATACGTTCCAGCAGGTCGGACAGCCGGAAAGGGGTGTCGTTGCGTGTCTCTTTCGCCTCGTTGAGACGGTACACGTCCAAGAGGTTGTTCAGCAGGTGCAGGATATGTTTGCACAGCACGCCGATATTGGTCAGATGGCTGTTGCGCCTCTTGCGGTCGCGCGTCTCCATCGCCAGCTCCGCGCTGCCGTTGATGATGCTCAACGGGGCGCGTATGTCGTGGGAAATCGTCAGGATGATTTTCTTGCGCATATCCAGCAGGTCGCGGTTCTGGCCGATAATCTCTTTCAACTTGCGCTCTCCGGCCTCCCGACGCCAGATGTCCCGTTGGATGATGATATACGAGAGGGCAAGCAGCAGAATCGCTACGCCCAGCACGCAGGAGAGTATGCGGAAAGAGGTCTGCCTCATGTCGGAAATCCGTTTTTCCCGAAAGTCGAACGATTTTTGAATTTGTCCGTCCAGCAGGGAGATAAGCGCCGACAGTTCGCGGTTCAACTGTCTGTTTTGCCGGCGCAGGCTGTCCACCGGGGCGTCGAAATTAAACTCCGGCGTGTCTTTCAGGGTCGTTATTTGACTGTTCAGCGCGTGCAGGTTCTGCGACGGCGGATATACCCGTATCGTGTCCTTCTTGCCGAAGAAGCCCGCGATGCCTTTCTTGCGCCGTACCTCTATGCGGGGCTTGGCGGCACTGGCGACGGCGGTCAGCAGCCGGTGGGCGATCAGGCTGTCCATCTCCTCCCGCTGGCGGACGCTCTGCATGATGCGCAGCAGGTGCGTCTCTTTGGTCGCCAACAGCATCCGCAGCGTATCGACCTGTTCGGGGCGCACGAAGCGGACGCACTCCCGACGGAGAGTGAGCAGCAGGCTGTCGAGGCGGAGCCGTTGGGCGTGGTAGGCATGGCAATCCTCCTCGTCCCAGCCTATGACGCTCTCACCCAAAGTGGCGAGTTCCGTAATCTCACGGTGCGCAGCGGTTACATTTTGACGAATGTCATTTATTTCAACAGAGTTTGCCGCAATCTCTTTTATCCGGCTCTGTTCATACAACAGAATGGCGACCATAATCCCGATGATCGCCACTGAAATAATATATCCAAAAAGTAACTTTACATGTAATGATATTTTTGGTTGTTTCATATATTTAATACTATCTTTCTTTGAGGGAAGGTGATAATAATCAGAAATCCAATCTTCCCGTTGCTCGCAGATATTCCGTTTCGTAAATTTTATATTGGGTTTGCGCCTCGATCAGGTTGCTTTCGGCCTGCTGCCACTGCGACTGGGCGTCCAAGAGGTCGGTCAGCGGAGTCATCGACGCTGCGTAGCGGTTGCGCATCACGCGCAGGTTTTCATCGGCCTGCCGCAATCCTTTTTCTGCCGTGCGGATCAGTCCGTAACCGTCCTGCACATTGCGGATTGCCTGCTGCACTTCGATATTGAGCAGCCGGGTGTTCTTTTGCAAATCAAGCTCTGCATTGCGCAACTCATACTGTGCCTTGCGGACTTTCTTGCGGTTCTCTCCCCAGTGGAAAATCGGAATCTGTACGGAGAGCATGGCCATACCCATACCATCGCGGAACTCCTGCGAGAAGGGAATCATTGTACCGCCTGCATCGGTCATACCATTGAACTTGATATTACCGTAATACATATAGTTGGCGGTCAAAGCTACGGTAGGTAGCATATCGGCACGTGCCATGCGGATTTGCTCCTTGCTGGCTGCAACCTGCTTTTCCAGCAGGTGCAGTTCGGGACGGGCGGCCGTCTCCGCTGAAAGCCCGACGGGTTGCGATGCGACGAATGTCGTATCGGTAGCCTCTATCTGCATATCGAAATCTGCGCCTACGATGCGACAGAGCGACATACGGCACAGGTCGGCTCCATTCTGCACCTTTTGTAACTGGTAATGTATTTCGGTACGCTTGGCGTCGATACGCAGCAGGTCGTTTTCGGTCGCCATTCCTGCTGCAAGTGCCGCTTCCGTCTGGTGGTACAAAGTATCCATCTGCGCATGATAACTTTCCAACATGCGTACTTTACGCCCTACGGCGATATACGTCCAATAGGCATTGTCGGCCTCGACGAGTACGTCCATGCGGGTCATGCGATACTGTTCGGTTGCGACCTCCTCACCGATACTGGCCAATCTGTTTCCGGTCGTGATTTTACCACCCGTATAGATCGGCTGGGTCAAATTGACTCCGGCCATATACGTGCCACGCATACGCAGCTCCATTCCCAGCATATCCATATCGGGAAGCATATAAGCACCTACCGCCGAGGCGTCGAATTTGGGAAGGAACGCCGTCTTTGCGATTTGCCGGTCAAGCTCCGCTTGCCGGAGCGCATTGTCCGACTTTTGCAGTTCTTCGCTATGCGCCAATGCCATTTTCCGACATTCGTCCAGCGAAAGCCGGAGCGGTTGTTGTGCCCAAACGCCGGGAACAGAGAATAAGGCGACACAACACAACATAACTATATCTTTCTTATTCATTTGATTATCGTTTTATAGGTTAGCTGGTTTTCGAATATGGAACAATGTCGCATAGAACAGCGGCAGCAGGACGAGCGTGATGATTGTACCCACCGTGAGCCCGCCCATGATCGTAATGGCCATCGAGCTGTACATCGGATCGCCTACGAGCGGAATCATGCCGACGATGGTGGTCAGCGAGGCCATCAAAACAGGCCGTACACGCGACACGGTAGCTTCCACCACAGCGGTATAAGGTGCGGTTTTCTCTTCGGTTTGGAGTCGGTTAATCTCGTCCACAAGCACGATGGCGTTTTTGACCATCATGCCGATCAAGCCCAGCATACCGATAATGGCCATAAAGGTCATCGGCTGCCCGCTCAACAGCAGCGAAGGGGTAATGCCGCAGAACACGAACGGGAAACAGAGCAGGATAAGGATCACTTTGCGCCAACTGTTGAACAAGAATAACAAGATAGCCAGAATCAGAAAAATGGTGATCGGTACGAACTTCATCAGGTTGCCGATAGCTTCCCCCTGCACCTCGCCTTCACCGACCCAGCGCATCGTATAACCATCGGGCAATGGGATAGCTTCGATTTCATCCTGAATGGAAGCTACGACTTTGGCAGGCGTGGCATCGCTGCGGTCGGGGTTCGGATCGCACTCCGCTTCGATAACGCGCCGTCCGTTCAGGCGCATCACAAGGTCTTCGTCCCAATCGAGTCGCAAGTCATCGACGACATTACCGAGCGGCACGGCGCGGAATACCTTGTCTTGCAACTCGCTCATCGCCTTGCCTCCGGCAAGCGCCCCTTGCAGTTCTTCGTTGGAGAGGTGTACGTTCATCATGCTCCAGACGGGGATTTCATCGAGGTTTTTGATGCGGCTGCCGTCGTCGTTGCGCACTTGCAAATTGAGAGGAATCATCCGTTCCTGATCGTTCAGTACACCTACCGTCATTCCGTTCGTAGCGGCCGACAACGCATTGGCAACGTCTCCTCTCTCGATACCGGAGCGCAGGGCATCTTCCTGTCTGTATTCCGCCACGAACGTTTTTCCTTTCGGTTTCCAGTTATTTTGTACCGAATAGGCGTCCACATAAGGTGAACGGCGCATGATGGCTTCGGCCTGTGCGCTCAAACGGCGCAGCACGGCAGGATCGGGGCCTGCGAACTCCACTTCGACAGTGTGCGAGGTCGAAGTCGAGAAATTGTATTTGCGGATGCGGATATAGGCATCGGGATATTGCTCGCGAAGTTGTTGCCGTACCGTGGGGATCTGTTCCAACACGGTATTGTAGTCCTTGCAATCGACGGTCAGTTCCCCGTAGCAGTCGCCGCCCGAAGTCATCGGACGTACCAGACAATAGAGGGCCGGCGCACTGCCCTGACTGACGGCAACCCGGTCGATGTCGGGATTCTCCGCGAGCCGGTTGCTCATCTCCAACAACCGGTCACGCACGACATCGGCATCGGTAGCCGAAGGAAAGAAACACTCGACGACGAACTGTTTGTAATCGAAGTCGGGAAAGAAAAGATTTTTCACCTTTGTCATTCCGAAAATACAGAGAGCCAGCAGGCTGAACGCTATGACGATAGTTGTCTTTTTGTAGCCGATCAAAAAGCCGATGGCTCGGCGAATGAAACGGTGTACAGGTGAGTTCATGACCGCTCCGGAATCGCTTCCGGTTGTTTTTTCCCGTTTCGACAGCCACGATTTAGCACAGACGGGAACTTGTACCAAAGCCAACACCCAACTGGCCAGCAGGCTGACGCACAGTACCAGAAAGAGGTCGCCGGCATATTCGCCCGCCGTATCGGGTGAAAGATAGACGCAAAGGAACGTCGAGGCGGCGATAACGGTCGCACCCAACAACGGCAGGGCCGTATTACGTCCGATACGGTAAAGATAGGTTTTCGGGCCGAGACCTCGTTTCTTGTCGATCAGAATGCCATCCATAATCACGACCGCATTATCCACCAGCATTCCCATCGCCACGATGAACGCGCCGAGTGAGATGCGTTGCAGCGTCGTGCCACAGACTAACAAAACGGGGAACGACACGGCGACCGTCAGCACCAGTCCGAAACCGATAATTAGGCCGCTGCGGAAGCCCATTGTGAATATCAAGACCAAAATAACGATGGCGACCGATTCGACGAGGTTCCACATAAAGGAGGAGATGGCCTCGTCCACTTTGTCGGGCTGGAAAAAGATTTTCTCGGTCTCGAACCCGACGGGAACATGCTTCATCGCTTCGGCCAGCCGGGCATCGACCGCCTTGCCCACATCGGGGACGATGGCCGACTCTTCCATTGCGATACAGATAGCCAGCGCCGACTTTCCGTTCACAAAAAATCCGTTGCGCTGCGGCTCGGCAAAGGTGCGTTCCACACGGGCAATATCGCCGAGGCGGATGCGTTTCCCATCCAACGTCCGGAGTTGCAAATCGCGAATATCCTCTTCGCTCTCGACGGCCGAATTGACGTATAGAGTGATTTGTTCGTCACCGCTGCGATATTTTCCTGCATCGACCGTTTTTCCGGCTGCTTGCAAGGCCGACATGATTTGCGTGGGAACGACGCCGTTGCGGGTAATCTGCTCTTTGGAAAGGATAATGTTGATTACCTCGTCCCGGTTGCCGATGATGTTGATACGTTTCACGCCCTTTACATCGAGCAGTTCGCGGCGGAGATATTTGGCATATTTATACATTTCGGGATAATCGTACCCGTCGGCCGTCAGGGCATAGAAGATGCCATATACGTCCATCATGTCATCTACCACTACCGGCGAGTAACATCCTTGCGGAAGACGCGAGGTTGCATCGTTTACCTTGCGGCGCAGCAGGTCGAAATGCTGTTCCAGCTCCTTTTCCAACACGGTCATCTGAAACTCGACGGTAAACATGGCCGAACCGTTCCGGCATTCGGTCTTTACCTTCTTCACATTGGGAAGCGCCCGCAATTCATCCTCCATCAGTTGGGCGACTTTCAGTTCCATCTCGTGTGCGCTGGCTCCCGGCCACGCGACCACCACCATCGCTTGCTTGGCTGATACAGCAGGGTCTTCCAGCTTGGGCATCTGCACAAACGCAAGTACGCCCGCAATCAATATCGCCGCCATGAGCGACCAGAACAACACCGGTCGCCGCATGAAAAATTCGGTCATCTTCATTACAGTAGCTCTCCTATATTGGTTTTACTCAGTTCTTCGATAACACGTACCCGCTGTCCTTGCTGCAAAACATTCACTCCGGCCCGGACGATACGTTCCTCACCCGTCAGCCCTTCGGTAATGACGGCACGCCCTTCGGCGTCCGTTCCGTTCAACACAACGGGACGTTTGGACACGGTGGAATCTCGTTCAAATACCCACACGCACGGTTTGTTTCCATCGGTATCTTGAAATACGGCACACAACGGCACGGCAAAACCGGTGATGCCTCCCTTATCCGCTACGACAATGCTAATCTCGGCGTTCATACCCGCCGTCAGCCGTTTATCGGGTTGCTCGGCGAAAGTCAGCCGCAACTGGTATAGCTGATTGCCGTCGGCTTTGGGCGTGAGGCTCAACAGTTGCATCGGAAATTCTTCTTCAATACCCGCTACTTTGCCATAAAAGCGGGCAAAATGGTCACGTTGTCTGTATTCGCCGACCGGAATATCCGCCACGATTTCCATGTGCGATACGTCCAGCAGGGTGAACAGAGCCGTGCCCGCATCGACCATCTCCGCCGGAGAAAAGTTCACGGCCTGCACATACCCGTCGGTCGGCGCATACAGTTTCGTATAGTCGAGTTTATTCTTGTTCACTTGCAACTGCACGCCCAACTGCTTCAATCCGGCGGCGGCCTTTTCGTAGTCGTTGGCCGAAACGCTCTTCTGGTCGAAAAGCTGCTTCGTGCGCTCTACCTCGTCTTTGAGCTGCTCGTACTGGATCTGTAACGCCTCGACACCCAACCGGTAGTCGGCGTCGTCCAGCTCGGCGAGCAGTTGCCCTTGTCGGACGTAATCGCCTTCGCGGACATGGATACGTTCGATTTGTCCGGCTGTCTTGAATCCGAGGCTGATTGTATGAGCCTCACGGACAATACCCGAATGGTTTATTACATGGGTGGTTTCCAACAGTACAGGTTCGGTCAGCGTAACACTCCGTAGAATAGAATTTTCATGCGACGCTCTACCGCAGGCACAGAGCGTTCCGGCGGCGATAACCATAGTAATCAATCTGTTCATTGTTCCGACTTATTTTTAATGATTTGTTCTTTATTTCGCTGCAAAGTTCCCGATTTATCCGATAGGTCGTATCCTCTAATGGAATAACATATTGTTCTAATGGATAACAAATTGTGTAAATACCAACTAAAATACCTAATTTTGTTCGCTGAAAGGTTAAGCACAAAGAATATGAAACAGGCTTATTGGGATTTGGATTTGATTCGACTGTCCGCAGAGAATGCGGCAGTTCATTTGAATAAAGAGTTCATTCTGATCGACAATTTCGATGGGACTTCGGAACAAACAAATACGGATTTGGAGTTTGTGAATCATCCGGTCAAACTATCCTTTACAATAGCTATTTTTTGCCTGTCGGGACGGATGTCATTTCAAATCAATTTGCAGGATTTTGAACTTCGGGCCAATAATCTTCTGGTCGTTTTGGAGGGGGCTATTGGAGAATACCGGGGTATGAGCGACGACACCCGAATTGCCGTGATCGCCTTTGCGTCCGAATACTTTCAGACTGTGCTTCAGATTGATGCCACAATGACCTTGCAACGCCGCCTGTACTCCTCGCCCCTTTATCAATTATCATCCGAAGCGATGGAAGAGTCAATGGCGATCTACCGGCTGATGAAGGCGAAAATCGCGGAAACGGACAATCCGTTCCGCAAGGGAGCGCTACTTGGATACACGCAGGTACTCACCTATAACTCCTATAAATATCTACTCACTGCCGATACCGAAGCCGAAAAATTGAAAGAAAAGAGCAGCCGTAGGCAGGAACTCTATACGCAATTTATTCACGAGGTACAGAAAAGCTATACGAAAGAGCGCAGTATTTCGTACTATGCGGACGTGCTGTGCGTAACGCCTAAATATCTGTCGCAGATTGTCCATCAGGTAAGCGGACGTTTTGCCGGCGACTGGATTACTGATTTCGTTATTCTCGAAGCGAAGGCTTTGCTCAAGAGCCGCAAATACACCATACAGCAGGTGGCCGACATGCTGCACTTCGCCAATCAGTCCTTTTTCGGGAAATATTTCAAGGACAAAGTCGGGTGTTCGCCCTCTGAATATCAAAAAGCGTAAAGAGAACAGCCGCATTTTTTGCGGCTGTTCTTGTGTTACAATTTTATGTTTTTACCAGATTGTCGTTGTATGTCCGATATTCCCGGTCTTACGACAAGGACATGGCTGCGGATGAAATCGGCCGAATCGGCATCCGTGCTTTGTCTGGCGGTATCCGGCTGCTGTTCCCGTTGTCCGCTCTCCTGCTGCACGCCGTCGGTCTGTTCCTGCCCGGCTTCGCGTGCGGGCGGGGCGAGCGTAAGCTGTATCTTGCGTTCCAACGCCGCGACCTCCGCTTTCAGTGCCTTCAACTCGTCCTCCTTCTTCCATACGCCGCCGACCGTTTCCTGCAAAATCGGAATGTCCCGCTCGTAGGTTACGTTCTGCGCCTTGTACTGCTCCACGAGCTTGGGTATGCGTTCCAGCGCGTTCAGGAAGTTCATCGCCGCCGCTTTGGTATCGGCCATCGCTATCTGCCCGTTGTTGTAGGTGTACTTGAACGCTCCCTCCACGAAGAAACGGTTCAGTTTTACCTCTTTGCCGTCTTTCAACTGCGGTTCGGTCTTTACGAGCAGCGGAAATCCGTACAGCTCGCCGATACGCACGTATTCGCCGCCCGTCGTAGCGTTTCTGGCGATCTCCTGCAAGCGTGTCCCGACGCTCTTGTGGTCTGTCGCTTCCAAACCGTCGAGCCGCACGGCGTTGAGCCTGTTCCCCTCCTTATCGGTCTGTACCCGCGCGAGGAACGCCTCGTAGTCGGCGGTCATCTTGACGATGCAGTCGTTGTTATGCGCGAGCTTCTTGGTGTAGTCCTCCAATTTCCACGAGGAGGCACTCTTGGCCTTGTGGAACGTCTTGCGCTCGCTCTCCAACGCCGCGACCTTCTTTTCCAGACGGGCTTTGTCGAGCAAATCCGTGTTCCCCGAAAGAATAGCCATGTATTCGGAGAAGTTCATGCCCGATTTTTCGTCCATCGCCCCCTCGTCTATGGTACGCGCACCCATCGCGCCGCTTTTGAGCTGCGAGATGAAGGTCTGCTTGCAGTGCAGCAGGTTGAACTTGTAGCTGTCGAGCGACTTCTCCACCGCGTAGATAATCACGTCCACCTTATTATCTGCATACAATTTGGCAATCTCATTCCCTTTGCGCACGGCACGCCCGTCGCGCTGCGCGAGGTCGGAGGGGCGCCACGGCGTGTCGAGGTGATGCACCGCTACCGCCCGTTTCTGCGCGTTTACACCCGTTCCGAGCATGGAGGTCGAGCCGAAGATCACCCGCACCCGTCCCTCGTTCATCGCGTCGATGACGGCCTTGCGAGCCTTTTCGTTCTTGCACTCCTGAATGAAACGTATCTCCGACGAAGGTATGCCGTAATCCTCCACGAGCTTGCGTTTGATCTCGCTGTACACGTTCCACTGCCCCGGCTGGAACGTCCCCAAATCCGAGAATACGAACTGCGTGCCTTTCTGCGCGTCGTATTTGTGGTAATACTCCGCAATCATTTTCGCGCAGTGGCTCGCCTTGTTGTCGGAGTGGTCTTCGTATAGGTCGGGGTCGATAAGCCGCATGTCGAGCGCCATTTTGCGGGCGTAGTCCGTTGCGATCAGCATCTTGGCCTTTTCTTCGGTTTCCGACAGCTTGTCGCGTCCGAGTATCGTGGCGTCGCCCGACTGCGCGAACTGCATCAGCTTCTCGATGAACTCCTCCTGCTGCGGCGTGGGCGGGATGTTGTGCAGTATCTCGTTTTTCTGCGGCCTGTCCACGCCCACGTCCTCCGCCGTGCGGTAGTCCGTGATCTCGTTGTAGAACTGCGCCAGCTCCGGCACTTTGATAAAGTAACGGAAACGTTCTTTCTGCACGATGTTATTCGTTACCGAAAACTCGAAGTCCGTCGTTTTCTTGGCGAAGATGGCCGCCCATGCGTCGAACGAATTGATGTTCTGCCGCTCCAATTCCTTCGGGCGCAGGTACTTGAACAGCAGGTACAGTTCCGTCAGCGAGTTGCTGATGGTCGTACCGGAGAGGAACGTCGCGCCCAAATCCTTTCCCGTCCGCTCCTGAATGGTGCGGATGGCGTAAAGCATGTTGAGCGCCTTCTGGCTGCCGTCCTGATTGCCCAGCCCCGCCACGCGGTCGTGGCGCGTGTTGAACATCAGGTTCTTGAACTGGTGGCTCTCGTCCACGAAGATATGGTCGATACCCATCTGTTTGAAGTCCACCACATCGTCCGTGCGCGACTTGATGGCGTGGGCGATGGTTTCCAATTTCACGGAAAGGTTGATTTTCCGCTTCTCCAACCCCCGCAGCATCGCTTTGGAAACCTCCTTGCCCTGACTGCGCAGCACTTCGAGATTTTCCTCCACCGTGTCTAACTCCGCTTGCAGGATGCGCTGCTGCAATTCGGGCGACTGCGGTATCTTGCCGAACTGGTCGTGCGACATGATGACGCAGTCGTAGTCGTTGTTCTTGATGTTGTTGAAGAACCGCACACGGTTGGCGGGCGAAAAGTCCTTTTCCGAGGCGTAGAGTATCTTCGCGTTCGGGTAGGCCGTGCGGTAGCACTCGGCGATCTCCGCAACGTTGGCTTTCAGCCCGATAATCATCGGCTTGTGCGCCAGCCCCAGCCGCTTCATCTCGTGCGCCGCGACACACATGATCAGCGTCTTGCCCGTGCCGACCTCGTGGTCGCAGATGCCGCCGCCGTTCTGTTTGAGCATCCAGATACAATCCTTTTGGCTTTGGTACACGTCCTTGATGCCGAAGCGCCGTTCGAGGGCTTTCAGGTCGAGGTCGGGAAAGGTCTGATGCGAGCCGTCGTACTGCGGACGAACGTAACAGTTGAACTTGCGGTTATACATGTCCGCGAGCCTTTTCTGAAACTCCGGCGACTGCTCCGCGAGCCATTCGACGAAGCCGTTGCGGATCTCGTCGATTTTGGCGTTGGCGAGCTGTATGCCCTCGCTGTCGCGTACCTTGATGTCGTTGCCGTGCTCGTCTTTGCCGATACTCTTGCTCATGTCGGGGACGGTGTTCACGAGGGCGTGTTTCAGCAGGGCGATACCGTCGTAATTGCGGTAATAGCCCTTGACGCAGAATTGGTCGAGAATCTTGGCGTTCTTCACGCCGCACTTGACCGAATATTCGTCCATGCTCTCCGAGAAACCGATCCTCACGTCCGTATCGAACAGGTAGGAGGCATAGGCCGCGTAAATCCCCGTCGGTATCCACCGCTCGCCCAGATTGAAGTCCAGCTCGTCGAACGAAATCGGGCGCGGCGTGGCCTCTTGCAAGGCTGCAAGAGCTTCCTTTTCGCGCTCTCCGTGCGGGTTCTCGGCCATCCACGCCTCGATGCGTTCCGCCTTATCGACGACGTTGCCCGCGATGAAGCGGTCTTTGATCTCGTACCCTCCGGCCAGCGGATTGTAGAAAATACACCCTTTCAGCGCGTCGATCAGCTCCTCGCGGCTGCTGTCCGACAACGCCTCCATGTAGTCGAGGTTCACGCCGCCGTAGCGGTTGAGCGACGCGGACAGGGCTTCTTCGGGCGTATCGACGTGCGTGAGCTGATTCAATGAAAAAGCAACGGGATGATCGAAGATGTCGGCCTTGACGAACCGCCCGTCCTCCGCCCGTTCTATGGCGAGGATGTCGCGCCCCGAAGCGTCCATCATAAGGAGCTTGACGTTCGCTTTGGCGTTCAGATTGCCGTAACGCGCGACGAACTCGTCGTAGCGGGCGTTCAACGCCTCGCGTTGCGCCGACCCTTCATCGTGATATTCGGCCTCGTAAGTATAGAGCCGCTCGTAAGCGTCCCGCACCGAGATATATGCCGCAATTTTCTCCCGCTGCTCCTTTCCCAAATCGAGCGGGTGGAACGTTGCTCCGTAGCGGGTAACGTCTTTCAGGTAGCCGACCTGATAACGCACGCCTGCGGTGTTCACCCTGACGAACGAACCTTCTTTCAGGTGCGGTTCCAGTAATCCGTCGAACGGTCGGGGTTGCATCTCCTCCTCGTGCCTACGCTGCCTCTCTTCTGCCGAGAGCTTCGCCTCCTCCTCGCGCATCTGCCGCTCGATGTCGGTGATGCGACGGTTCAAGTCCGCCTTGAAACCGTTTTCGACGGGATAGGCAGGACGGGGTGCGGATTCAGCGGAACCGTGCGCCGTCCGCTCCTCTTGGGTGGCTGTCGTCGCCGTTTGCGTCGGCGCATCGAACAGCGACGGCTGACGGGGTTGCGCCAGCTTGGGGCGGTTGCTCCGGCGGCGGGGCTTGCCGCCCGTCTGGGCAATGCGCACCTCCTCCGCCGTGAAGCCGAACAGGTCGTAGAGGCTCATTACCGGAGGCTCTATTTCGGGTTTCTCCTCTCTTGCCGGTGCGGACGCGCGTGCCGCTTCTGTCCGAGGGGTATTCTCCGATGCGGCAGCCAGCCCTGCATCCTCCGTTCGCAGGGTCGGTTCCGCCGCCCGTACCTTTGCCACCTGCTCCTCTTTCAGCCGCGTGTCCCGAATGCCGCCGGAGTAGAGGCGCATGGCCAGCCTTGCGTGCAGGTTCTGGTCGAGCAGCCCGCGCAGGCTGTCCGCGATGCCTTCCGCGCCGCCCTCGTGCCGATAGACCATCGCGGGCTTGCCGTAGGGGTCGGTGTCCAGCTCCGCACTCGTGCAGACGATTTGCTCCTCGTGCTCGATGAAATAGCTGTTGGTGCTTACGCCGCGCAGCGTCCCCGTTCGTGTAAACAGCCTTTCATCTTCGGTCAGCCCCTCTTTGCGGGTGTCTTTTTGCAGGACGATAAGGTCGCTGCCCACCTCCGTCCCGGCATTGTCGGTAAAGAGGTTGTTCGGCAGACGGATAGCGGAAACCAGATGCGCCCTTTCCATCATTTCGAGCCGTATCGCTTCGTTTTGCGGGGAGTTCAGCACGCCCTGCGAGGTGATGAACGCCACGATACCGCCGTCGCGGACGGCATCCAGCCCTTTGAGGAAAAAGTAGTTGTGTATGGCTCTCGTCGCCATGCGGCGTGCGGGAGCCTCGTTCGCGGAGAAGGCCGGATCGAAGACGGCCATGTCGCCGAACGGGATATTGGAGACCGCCGCGTCGAAATAGCCGTCGAAAGGTTTCTCGATGCGCTCGAACCCCTCCGTCCGTATTTTCTTGTCGGGATAGAGGCAGGAGAGGATTTTGCCCGTCAGGAGGTCTTTCTCGAAGGCCATGACATCGACGGCGGCATCTTTCCGCGCGAACGCCCCGATGAACGCGCCGTGCCCTGCGGAGGGTTCCAGCAGACGGAGCGGGCGCACATTATAGTCGTGCAGCACGTCGGCCAGAGCCTCCGTTACCGCCGACGGGGTATAGAACGCCGTCAGCACGGAGCTTTTCAGGCTGTCGATATAACGCTTGTATTCGTTCTCGCTGGCGCTGTTCTCACGGATCAGACGGTGCAGCTCCATCGTCTGCGGGAACAGGTCGAGGTCGGATTTCGCCCACTGGACGGCATCGGTCAGCGAGGCGGCGGGATTGAGGATACATTTCAGTCCCCCGAAACCGCAGTAGCGGGCGAGCCGCTCCCTCTCTTGGGGAGTGGCCGCCCGTCCTGCCTTGCCCAACTCGAAAGCCGTCCGTATCGCCTCGATGTTGTCGCGCAGCTTGGCTTTACGGTTAAAGGCCATTCTCTTCCAGCGAGATTAGGATAGCCCCCGTAAGCTCCGTGCAGAGCTGCTCGTATTCGGGCGAGTAGGCGAAATCGTCCGAGAGCGGGTAGCGGGCGAAGACGCCCTCCAGATAGGGTAACAGTTTCAGCGCGGCGGCGGGAGCCTCGCTTTGCGGCACTTCGTCCGCGCATTCGTTCCAGAGTACCTCTATGACGGTGTTGTACTTGGAAAAGTGCAGACCTTCCAGCAGGGCGGCCATCGCCAACTCGTGCGCCCCTTCGGGCAGGTAGCCTTCCAGACGCGCACGTTCGTACACATCGGCGGCATGGTCGGCGCGTGCCTCGATGAAGGCCGCGTCGCCCGCCTTGTCGGGATGGTTCTCTTTGAGGTGGGACAACAGGTAAAGCCCGTAGTAGGATAACTCCGCAGGCTTGCTTGTCTTATTCATAATTTCTGTGGATTTAGTGGATTTTTATTGCTAATTTTGCGTTAAACTAAAAAATAACAGTATGCTTATTGGAGACAACACTATTGTAAAAGAAGTTCATGGCTTAGAACCGAGTGATATGCAACGCATAAGAGATTTTTTACAAGGAGCGGTTTACTGCTGGTGTAAAAATCGCAAAGGAGAATGGTTTACCGCAAGAGATTTTCTCGGAGGAGACAACTTCTATTGGGAACATTATCCGTTAGGCGTATTGTATTTCCGTTATATAGATGCAGGTCAATCCGAAGAGTACGCTTTTGAACAAGCAGCCAAAGATGCTGGACGTATATTGAAAAGTGTATTAGCGGATGATGATCGAACATTTGAAACGGAAGGTGGATACGCGCGTCGTTATCGCTGGGTAGAAGAATAAGCGCAGAAAAAGGCACTCGACGTCCCCGCCGAGTGCCACCCACTAAATCCACAGAAAATAAATCGGTATCGACCGTCGAAACGGAAGAACAATTCAAATCCGTGAATTTAGGGGCAAATATACGCATTATTTTCTTCGTTTTGTGGATTTCTCCGTTCGGGCGGCCTCCGGGAACTCGAAAACGGTGTTGAACTCCCCGTCGAAGGCCACGACAGCCGAGAACTTCTTGCCTTGCTTGCTGTTGAAGCCCTTGACTACTCCGGTGCGGCCGTTGGCCAGCAGCTCCGTGATCTCCGCGTCGGAGAGCGTCTTTCCGGCTTTCACGCGGAACACGGGAAGCCCGCAGGCGGGATTGTCGCAGCGCACGACCTTGCCGAAGAACTGCATCCGTCCTGTCTTGCACTTGGGGCAGAGGCACTCCGAAGCCGATGGCGCGAACAGCTTGCCGCAGGTCAGCAGCTCGGTCGTGATTTCGGAGGTGTACGTCTCGATCTCCTTGCGGAACGTCGCGTCGCGCAGCTCGCCGCGTTCGATTTTGGCGAGCGCGGCCTCCCATTCGCCCGTCATGCGCACGTCGGCGATGCGCATCGTCTTGACCACCGAATAGAGAGCCAGCCCCTTTTCCGTCGGCACGAGCGACTTTTTCTGACGCACCATATACTCCCGTGAAAAGAGCGTCTCGATGATGGCGGCACGGGTGGCCGGAGTGCCGATACCACACTCTTTGAGCGACTGCCGCACCTCCTCGTCCTCGACCTCCTTGCCTGCGGTCTCCATCGCCGCCAGCAGCGTCGCTTCGGTGTGCAGCGGCTTGGGCTTGGTCTTGCCCTCGGTCATCGAGCAGGCCGCGACGGGCAGCTCCGTGCCTTCCGACCATGCGGGCAGCATGGTGTCCTCCGTCTCCTCGTTATACACGCCGCGCCAGCCCGCCTGACGGACGATTGCGCCTTTTACGGTATATTCCGTACCGCCGCACTCCGCCACGACGGTTGTTACGTCCTTGACGCACTTCTCCGAGAAGGCTTCCAGCATACGCCCGACGATCATGTCGTAGAGGGTCTGCTCGTCGGGCAGCAGGTTTTTAGGCTTCATGCCCGTCGTAAGCAGCGCGTGGTGGTCGGTCACTTTCGCCGCGTCCACGCTCCGGCGCGTAGGCTCTCCCACGAGGGCGAGGCGTTCGCCCCACGTCGGGTTGCCTTTGAGCGTGAGCAGCAAGGCCGGAATCCCGTCGAAGACATCTTCGGGGATGTAGCGGCTGCCCGTGCGGGGGTAGGTGATCAGCTTTGCCTCGTAGAGCTTCTGCGCGATGGAGAGCGTCTTTTCCGCCGTGAAGCCATGCTTGGCGTTCGCCTCCTTTTGCAGCGTCGTCAGGTCGTACAGCAGGGGCGGCTCCTGCACGGTTTCCTTGCGTTCGACCTTCGTGATTATCGCCGCACCTTGTCCTTTGAGCGCCTCGTAAGCCTCCGTCGCGGGTCGTTTCTCTTTCCACTTCTCGCGGGAGGAGAATTTCACGACCTCGCCGTCTTCCCCTCCGGCGGTCGAGAAATGCGTCTGCCAGAGGGTTTCGGGCTTAAAACGCCTGTTCTCCCAGAAGCGTTCGCAGACCATCGCCAGCGTGGGGGTCTGCACCCGTCCGAGCGAATACGTGCCGCGTCCGGCGGCTACCGTGATGGCTTGCGTGGCATTGATGCCCACCAGCCAGTCGGCTTCGCTGCGGGCTTTGGCCGCGTAGTAGAGGTTGTCGTACTTGCTGCCGCTTTCGAGCCTTTCCAGCCCCTCGCGGATAGCGGTGTCCGTCAGCGAGCTGATCCAGAGGCGGTCGAACGGCGTGGCGCAGCCGATGTACTCGTACAGGTAGCGGAAGATCAGCTCGCCCTCGCGCCCCGCATCCGTCGCCACGATGATTTTCTCGCTCTCGCGGAACAGGCGGGCGATGACCTTGATTTGCGCCTCCGCATCGCTGTCGGGCTTGTAGCCTTTCTCACTCTTGACCTGACGGGGGATCAGTTTGAACACCGGAGGGATGATGGGCAGGTTGTCGGGATGGAAGCCCTTGATGCCGTAGCCGTCCGGCAGGGCGGGCTGCACGAGGTGGCCGAACGCCCAAGTTACGTTATAACCGTTTCCGGTCAGATAGCCTACCTCCCGTCGGGTGGCCTTCACGACGCGGGCGATCTCCCGCGCCACGCTCGGTTTTTCTGCAATGATTGTTTTCATATTCGATTTGTTTTACTGTGGATTTAGTGGGTGGGGCTGATACCCCGGTTGATTCATTCGTTCGTTTCATTCGCCGCAGTCTCCTCACCGTACAGACGGCGCAGGATTTTACGGTCGTAATAGATGTGATACCCGTCAGGGGTATAATATCGTTCGTTATCTTCTTCGATGGTGTGCCGATCGACACGCCGCAGGGCGTAACCGCCCGCGCCGCAGACGAGGCAGAAGAACAGCAGAAGGAGGAAGGCCGCCATAGCTACATCTTCATTCGGGGTCTGTTCGCGTTCTGCTGCCTGCGCTGCTGCTCCTCGTTGGCGGGTGCGGTCTGTCCCCGTTGCAGCGGCTCGCCCACGTGCTTGGTCGCCTCGTGGGTCTTGCCCTCCGAATTGACCGCTACCTGCGTGCGGGAGGCGTTGTCGGGTTTGATCTCATGGATTTGCGCCTCCTCCGGTCGCTTGCGGGAGAAGTCGTATTTGCCGCGTTCGTGGTTGGGACGCACGTAGGCATTGAACGGCTTTCCCTTCCTGTCGATAAGCCCCTCCATATAGACCCATTTGTTCTGCTCCCAGCCTTTTTTGATCTCGTCGGTAATCGGCCTTTGGAGCAGGGTGCTCCCGATACGCAGCTTGCGCGGCTTCTCCTGCTTCCCGTCCTCTGCCGCCTGCGTCCGCTCCTGACGTTGCTGCTGCTTCCTTTCTCCGAAATGAAAGTCCAGCCCCCGCCTGTCGGCGTTGATTTGGATCGTGGCATCGAACACCTTGCCGTTGTTCTTCGAGGTCATGCCCTCCACGTACACGCCCTCGCCTCTGGCAAGTGCCGCCTGCTGCTTGTCATCCAGCGCCGCACCCAGCACCTCGTGGGGAATGTTGATCTCCCTGACCGGAACGGACACCGTTTCGTTGGTGATGCGGTCGATACTGACGAACGAGGGGAGCAGCTCGCCCGTCGCCGGATCGACGACCTCTACCACACGTCCGAGGTTGCCCGTCTTTTTCAGGTTCTCCTGATCCTCCGGCGTGAACCTGACGTTCAGGTACTCGTCGTAGTTCGGCGCACGGCGTATCGGATGCGGCACGAGCGACACCGTGCCGTCGGGATTCTCCCGAAGCGACAGCCGCGCCTGCATCGGGACGCGGATACCCCCGATTTCGGGGTTGCAGTCGATAAGGCGCGACTTGCCGTAGTTGCGCATACGTTCCAGATCGCCCGACTGCTCCAACGCCGCGAGGTCGATGCCCCAGCGTTCGGCGACCTCCGCGCGGTCGAGGCGGCTGTCGTCGATAGGCTTGTAGCCTTGCCCGTCGGGAGCCTGCTGTTCCGTTTCGGCGGACTGGCTTTCGGCATCGCCCTCCCGATGCCCGCCGACGCCGTCGGGTGTTTCTTCCGCGACGGTTTGAGCCGTGTCCTGCTGCGCCTCCTGCCGCATCTGCTCGGCCTGCTGTTCATACTTGGTCGTATCGACACGGTGCGCCGCGAGAACATCGCGGTACTCGTCCGGCTTCTTCAGCATCTCTTTCATAACCGTAAGCACGTTTTCGAGACCCTCCGTCGCTACACGGTAGAAGGAGAACCGCTTGGGGTGCATACATTGCCGGAAAAAGTTGGAGAAGAAGTTGTCCAATACGTCGCCATGACGGTCGAAGCGCAGGAAGTCCTGCGCGTGTTCCGCTTTGGCGGCCTTCATGTTCGGCGTGCCGTCGCGCTTCAAACCCGCGACGACGCCGATTTCACCTGTCTGCTCGTCCCTGACGACCAGAACGTCCTGTTCTTTTTTCTTTTGTTCCATAACTGATTGATATTTAATTGTACCTGAATGGATGTGCTGCGAATTTAGCGGTACGGAGTGCGGCGGCAATGGCTTGCGCCGCAGGTGGCAGCTTGTGGCGTCCGTCTGGCAGCCTTTGGCGTTCAGCCCGTCTCCTTTTCCACCTTGCGGCAGCCCCTGAACTCGTCGAAATGATTTTTCAGGAACTCCTGCACGTCCGATTCCTTGTAATAGATTTTATGCCACAGCATCTGGTAGCGTAGCGTGCCGGAGCTGCGGTAGCGTTGCAGCGAGCGTTTGCTCGCCTGCAAGAGCTGGCACAAGTCCTGATTGTCCAGCAGCCGTTCCCCGTCCAGATATTTCACCTCCTTGATCTCCTTGCCCGCGAGCTTCGAGAGCATCTGCTCGTGGCGGTCGAAACGCTCCATGATTTTCGACATCCACAGCTCGAATGTATCCGTGTCCAGCAGTCCCATACGCTTACCCTTTCTTCCTTTGGCTGCCCGTGCGGAGCAGATAATTACGTCTGAAATCTTCCAGTCTTTGCGGGTCGCACTCGACGAGCGATTCTTCAACCATACGCGCTACCTCTGAAAAATGATAGCGGCACGCACCCCTGAAAATCGCATAGCGGATGCGCTTGCCGTCCCGAAGGCGTTGGAGCGTGCGGCGGCTGATACCCAGCAGCGACATGACCTCCCCGTTGCACAGCCATACGTCCGCGTCGGGTTGCTTCTTCTCCCGTTCGCTGTCGCAGACATATCCGGCTATCTTATCTATCTTTTCCACCAGCTCCTTGTAGGCGGAACTTTCCATCGTGATGATTTCCATAACCTTTGTTTTTTGTTTCACGGGCAAAGGTGGCGCTTTGCTGCGAGGCGCATCGTTTAGTATATATATGATAAATGAAAATAAATCAGCAGCTTGCGGCGTTCGGGAGAGCCAGAGAGTGCCAAACGGACGCCACAAGCTGCCAGAAGCCCCGAACAGTAGGCAGATGCGGAGGGATTGAGTAGATTTGCCGCAAATCTTAAAAATCGAAGGACATGGAAATAGTTATCGTAGAAAAGAAAACATTCGAGGCGTTGCTCGCCGCTGCGGAGACGCTCGCGGGAAAGGTCGGGGAGTTGTGCCGCCGTTGCAGCGACAAACGAGAAAGCAAATGGCTCGACGGGCAGGAGGTCTGCCGCCTGACGCGCATAAGCCCGCGAACCTTGCAGACCTTGCGCGACAGCCGGAGGATCGCCTTCGCGCAGGTGAACCGTAAGTTTTATTATAGGCCGGAGGAGGTGGAGCGGCTGTTGAAAGAGGCCGCCTTGCCACAATCCGCGCGGGAGGATACCTGAATGGAAATACCAACCCACTAAATCCACAGATATATGAACGATGACCGAGTGATTACAGCAGACGACGGGCGTGTCGCCTCGTTGCTGCACGCCCTGAAAAAAGGGACGAAAGATGCGGAGCGGCTCATGGAGGGTTTCCGGCCTCCGTTCGCGGGCGAGAGATACCTCACGGACAAGGAGGTGATCGCCCTGCTGAAAGTCAGCCGCCGCACCTTGCAGGAATACCGCACCGAGCGCAAGATACCCTATATCGTGTTCGGCGGCAAAGTCCTCTATCGGGAGACCGACATCGAGAAGCTCCTGACGGACAATTACCGCAAGGCCATTCCGTAAAACGAACTGCGGGCAAGCCCGAAAGCCTGCCCGCAGTTTTTTCAGTTCAAGACCCCATCCCCGTATCGGAGGATGATCGGGGGCGCCGTCCGCACGGGTGTCGTCGCCTTGCGCACGACCCAACTGCGCAACGCCGCCGCAGGATACGTGTCCAGCCGGAACGCGAGGGCGATGACGACCTCCATGTTATACACGTCCGCACTGTTGCCGCTGTCCAGCCGGATACACTTGCAGACTTCGTAGTCGTGCAGGGCGTTTTCTTTGAGGATGGCCTTGATACCTGCATAAACCGCTGCGGCGGTCGTGCCGAACAGTTCGACTATTTCTGGCAGCGTCATCCATACCTCGCTGCCCGTTACGCGGATCGCTTTTCCTTCTATCCTGATTGTGTCCCTTTTCATATCTTCCTTATTTGAATGGTCAATACCGTGTCGATTAAATGGCTACTCCCGCAAATTCCTCGATGGCGTTCAACTGCGCGGCGAGGGCGGTCATGTCCTTTTTGACTTTCTCTTTCGTGATCTTGGCGTAAATCTGCGTCGTGCGGATATTCTTGTGTCCCAGAATCGAGCTGACCGTTTCGATAGGCACGTTGTTCGACAGGCAGACCGTCGTGGCCATCGTGTGCCGTCCGATATGCCACGTAACCTCCTTCTCTATGCCGCACAGCTTCATTATCTTTTTGATGGTTCCCAGAATCGCGCGGTATTTGGGCACGGGGAATATCTTGCCGCCTTCGCCCATGCCCTTGTACTTCTCATAAATCATCTTGGGAATGTCGAGCAACTGAACCTCCGACAAGACCGTCGTTTTCTGGCGGGAGATATGAATCCACTCGTGGTCGTCGAAATACGTACGGATATTATCGTCCGAGAGATTATACAGTTCGCAATAGGACAAGCCCGTGAAGCAGCAGAACACGAACAGGTCGCGCACGAGTTCGTATTTGGGTTTCTTGAAGCGCATGTCCATCAACCTTTTCAGCTCCTCGTTCGTCAGGAACGCACGCTCGGTTTCCTCCATGCTGATCTCGTGCTTGACGAACGGGTCGCGCAGAAGCCAGCCGTTCTCTATGGCGATGCTTATCATCTTGCGGAGCGGCATAAGATACACCCACACCGTGTTGTGGCTGCAATGGTTCTCCGTGCGCAGGTACAACTCGAAGTCGTTGATGAACGCGGGCGCTATCTCTTTCAGTGCGATGTCGCTCACATGGTATCGCGTTTCGAGAAACCGTTTTAGGTGGTCGTAAACGGTAAGGTATTTCTGTTGTGTGGATTTCGCACGCATTCCGGCCTGCACCAGTTTGTCGAAATCGCTGTTGAACTGCTCGTAAACTTTCAGCAGCGTCTCATGGCGGTATTCCAGACCTAAAAAGGCGTTCTTGACCTTCTCCGCCGTAACGAAGCCGTCCCGATCCACGATTTCACGATAATGGTTGTTGATTTTTACACGGATGCCGTCGAGCATCTTGTTCGCCTCCTGCGCGGCGACGCTCCGACCCGTCATACGTCCCGTTTCGGTATTCCAAAGCGACGGATCGACCGTCATCTTGCAACTGAACTGCGCGGGCTTGCCCCCGTCGATGGTGATACGTCCCATGACGGGAACCGTACCGTCTTTTCTTACGTCCTTCCTTTTCAGGTAAAACAATACACAGAATGTACTTCTCATAACTCACATTTTTAATGGTACAAAACTATTAACTATGGAGCTATTCGTAGTTATGCAAATCGCAGCGTATCAACGCAAAAGAACCGCCAGACACATTTTTTTTCGGAGCGTCTCCCGAAAATATTTACCTTTGCTGTAAGCAAAGGCCGTTCAAACGGCAGCCCGTGCCCTCGCCGAACCGTTTTATTCGCCTTTACAGCCCTGCGCACGATACGAAAAACGGTTATGACTTGGTAACGCAACTCCGGTTTCATTTGGCTTTTTTCCGGTTTCCGTTGGCGTTACCTTTTTTGCCGATACTTACCTAAAAGCCTTCTTTACAGCCCTGTCGCCGTATTTTGCTCTTTTTCTATCTTTACCTGCATTTTTTTTATAAAAACAGGTATACTCCAAAGTGCTCTATTCTTTATATAATATTTAAAAATCAACACATTACAAATAATCCGCATCTTTTTCTCATTTAAATTTTATTAATTTGCAGGTCGATATCGCCGTATCATCATTTTCATGACAACAAGTAGTGTTGCTACCGGGCGATAAAAATTACTCGACGAAAACGCTTCGCCATATTTAAAGTTCAGAACAGGCGGACAACTCTGCGTTTTCTTCTTTTATTATGCCCGATCGGAGTTGGCGGGCAACGAACATTAAATTCAGCCTTATGAAAAAAACATCTTACTTGATGGTAGGAACCATCCTACTCGCAAATGTCCTCAATGTTTCCGCACAAGGAACAACCAGAAAAATAATCACAGAGAAAAAAACTTCTCAGGGACGTATGGTCGATCCCCAATCCGAGGTTATCACTGCACCCCAAATCGCCGAATTAGAAGTAAGCCAAACAAAATGCGACACTACATTCCGATTCGACCATGACGGTACTGTCGACCTTCAAAATGCCAGAGCATTAGCACTGTCGGCCTTTCAAAAACATCATGACGCAGACATCATTGTCGGTGCTTTGATGAACACCCGTATGACTGCCCAATATATCGAAGTAAACATCGAAGGATTCCCTGCTCGTTATAGCAAAATACGTCCTGCTACACGGGAAGACTTGTGGATGCTCGACTTTATCAACTACGGAAACAAAAGTAAAAATACTGACGCCATAAAAAAATAACGATTCTTTCACCCTCACAGAATAATACATTGCATCATGAAAAAATTACTCTTCCTTTCATTCTGTCTGATATGGCTCCCTCTGTTTTCTTCGGCTCAAATCATTCAAGGAGAATCGACTACTACTCAAACATTATTCGTTCCTGAAAAGAAAATTCCCGAAAAAGGATATCCCCGCTATCAAGGAGACATCTACTTAGGTTACGCAGGTGACGATATTTGCCTCTCTTTAACGACAACTCACGGCATACGTATTAACAAATACCTGTTTGCCGGAGCGGGAATCGGTATAGAATACGGCGACCTGTGGTTTTATCACGACAGATATAAAGATTGGCTATGTGAGACCTCCAATATACCTTTATTCATCAACTTAAAAGGATACTATCCAGTAGCTAAAAAGATAGAACCATACGTCAGTTTATCCCTCGGTTATGCATACAATATAGACGAATACTCCGGATTCTATTGCGATGCCAGTATAGGAATACGACTATGGAAATTTTGCGTAGGTATAGGATTCATACACCATGAATGCACAGGATTAACCGGTGAAGACTATTATAACAATACTTTTGAAGATGAACTATGGACAAGAAATAAGTTCCAAGTTAAAATAGGATTCCAGTGGTAGAACTCAACGAAAGTTAAAAAGTAGACGACTGTTTGAGTAAATTCAAACAGTCGTCTACTTTTCTATACATTTACCAAATAAAGACCCTTAATATGAACGGGCGAACAAAACCCGACGAGCCGAAGGTTTTCCGGTAACCATGCAAACACCCGGAGTCGTATCGCCATCGAACGGGATACAGCGAATCGTCGCTTTCGTCTCTTCCTTAATACGTTCCTCCGTTTCGGTGGTTCCGTCCCAGTGAGCGAGAATAAAGCCACCTTCCTCGATTTTCTCTTTAAACTCATCATAGCTGTCAACTGTAATCGTATGTTCCTGACGATATTTAAGAGCCTTTTGGAAAATATTAGCTTGTATCTCGTCGAGCAATGTTTTTACCACCTGCTCTATATTCTCGACAGACATGGTCTCCTTCTCCAACGTATCGCGGCGCATCACCTCGACAGTTCCGTTTTCGAGATCACGGCCACCCATAACCAAACGTACAGGTACTCCCTTTAACTCATAATCGGCAAACTTGAATCCCGGACGCTTGTTATCGGCATTGTCATATTTTACGGATATTCCCATAGTTCGCAGCTTATCGGCAATTTCGTTCGCCTTCGCATCGATAGCTTGCAACTGCTCGGCATTCTTATAGATAGGAATAATAACCACCTGTATAGGAGCCAACTTCGGTGGCAATACCAACCCGTTATCATCGGAATGGGTCATGATAAGTGCACCCATCAAACGAGTGGAAACACCCCAAGAGGTAGCCCATACGTATTCGAGTTCATTATTCTTATTGATAAACTGAACGTCGAATGCCTTAGCAAAGTTCTGTCCCAAGAAATGAGAAGTTCCCGACTGCAACGCTTTTCCATCTTGCATCATCGCCTCGATCGTATAAGTATCGAGAGCACCTGCAAATCGCTCGTTGGCCGACTTGACACCTTTCACTACCGGTACAGCCATAAAATTCTCGGCAAAATCGGCATAAACATCAAGCATTCGACGAGCTTCGGTTTCGGCTTCTTCACGAGTAGCATGTGCCGTGTGTCCCTCTTGCCACAAAAATTCGGCAGTGCGCAAAAACAGGCGGGTGCGCATTTCCCAACGGAACACGTTTGCCCACTGATTACACAAAATAGGTAAATCGCGATAGGATTGTATCCAGTTCTTATAAGTATTCCAAATAATTGTTTCAGAAGTAGGACGGATAATCAATTCCTCTTCCAATTTAGCAGACGGGTCTACGACCACGCCCGAACCGTCGGCTGCATTTTTTAACCGGTAGTGTGTAACCACGGCGCATTCTTTGGCAAATCCTTCGACATGCTCGGCTTCCCGGCTCAAAAACGACTTGGGTATCAACAACGGAAAATAAGCATTTACATGTCCTGTCGCCTTAAACATATCGTCGAGCTGACGTTGCATTTTTTCCCAAATCGCATATCCATAGGGCTTTATTACCATGCACCCCCGTACTGCCGATTGCTCCGCTAAATCGGCTTTCACAACCAAGTCGTTGTACCACTGAGAATAATTATCGGCACGCTTGGTCAAATCTTTCAACTCTTTTGCCATTATTTTATGCTGTTAATTTATTACACAAGAATTTTTATATCCTCTATTCTACATTTTCGTGCAAAAATAGAGAAAAAGCCGATAAGTTAAAAACAAATTCCTGTGAAACAACGAGAGCTATCGTTTATCCAATTCTCCCCGACGAGCCATGTCTACCATTTTCTCTCCCGGAATCAAATATATATCGAGGCGACGATTCCGTGCCCGTCCTTCCAAAGTTTCATTCGAAGCAATCGGATCGAACGCACCGGCTTCATAAATAACGACAAAATCCGTATTTCCTCCATTTCGCGTAAACCAATCGCGAACAGCATGAGCACGGGCTCGGGTCAAATCAAGACTATAAGCCTCCGAACCCGTATCGTCACTATGCATCACCAACATGACATGATAGAAATCGGGTACTCGCAAAGCGGCCAAAAAAGGTCGCAAATAAATGTCGGCCCTATCGCTCAACACGGTATCGTTCGGTAAAAAAAGATTCGAAGCCGATAAGGTCGCTTTAAGAACTTCATAATTGCGAATTAACTTCAAATCGGACAACCGAGCTTTTTGCAAACGTTTCATTTCCCTAGATTGGGCAGTCCGTATCTTACGAGCCTGTTTACCTAAATCTGGAATAGAAAGATTTTCATCGAGAGTCAACTGCGTAATATCTATATGTCCCGTTTTATCGGAAGCTCGCTCCTTTTCCCCACCCAAAAACCAAGAAGATATTTTATTCGCAGCTTTCTGAAAAATATTCTGTGAAGAAACACCTACCGGGGAAAAACATATAACGACCGCCAATAATATAAATACGATTTTTCTCATAGAACCCTAATCAAAAAACGCCCAAAGACTCTTCATAATCCAATTCTCCCCGAACCAGAAACGGCATATCCTCGTCTTCTATTTTCACCCCATCTTTACGTGCGCTTTTACAAGCAAAAGCAATAATGTCCTCTTCATCAAGTTCTACTTCTTCTCCGGCCTGCTCGTCGAACAATCCCTTTTGATCGTAGTAATCATACACAACATCGGTAACATAGATAATATCGTCATGGGTATATTTTTCCTTCAACTCTTGCGGCAATACATTTAATATATATCGAACAGCATCGTCTTCGTCGTATGCAAACAAATCTTCTTCCTGACTCATAGCTTCATTTTTTTATTGGGTAAAAGTACAAATCCAAAATGTCTTTTGCAAATCGATGAAAAAAAAATAAGTTTTTTTGTTGCTATAAAAAAAATATTATCTACATTTGCAGTGTACTATTAAACCAATACACATAAACAGTATAACACTACAAATTGTAAACACCATGTTACAAATTGAAAATCTTGAATTTAGTTATCACAAAAAAGGGAACCCTATCTTCAATGGGATAAACCTGACTATACAGCCCGGCTCGGTTTACGGGCTCTTAGGGAAGAACGGGATCGGGAAATCGACCCTTCTTTACATGATGTGCGGATTGATGTTTCCTCACAAAGGTTCTATCCGGTTCGACGGGATTGAAGTAAAACGCCGATTACCCGAAACCTTAGAAAAAATTTTCCTTGTGCCCGAAGAATTCGATCTCCCTTCCATATCGATCGACGATTATGTCCGTCGGAACAGTGTGTTTTATCCCAACTTCAACATCGATCAATTCAATCAATATCTTTCCGATTTTGAGTTAGAACACACAAAAAATCTAGCCAAAACTTCTATGGGACAAAAGAAAAAATATTTGGTCAGTTTCGCTCTTGCGACAAACACACCTTTATTACTCATGGACGAACCGACCAACGGTATGGACATTCCTTCAAAAAGCCAATTCCGTAAAGTCATTGCATCGGGTATGAACGAGCAAAAAAGCATAGTCATATCTACCCATCAAGTACGCGACTTAGAAAACATGATCGATCACATCACCATACTCGACAACGGACTTCTACTACTCGATGCCGATACCCACACGATAAGCTCTCGACTTCGGTTCATTAAAGGAGGCAACGAAAGTGAGATTGCCGGTGCATTCTATAAAGTATCGACTATCGCGGGATATAGTGCTATATTGCCCAATGAAACCGATGAAGAGTCGCTAATCGATATTGAAATGCTCTTCAACTGTACAATAGGTGACCCCGAAGTAATTCATAATATATTCAATTCCTCCGCAAAATAATACGAACATGAAAGAAACCGATATCATCGATCCCGTACGAATCGGGAAATTCAGTTTAGGCTATTTCAGATGGTCTGTGACGGCCCATATATTCCAGCCCAAACGTTTTTGGAAATATTGCACCAAACAAGTATATGAATGGAAAAGAGGACTCTCCCTGCAATTTATATCCTTGACCGGCATTTATACATTATTGATGTTTATTTTCCATACGGACGGCCAGCCGTTCATTACATCAAGCGGTGCACAAATGCTTATTTGGCTCGGATTTTTCATCTATATCGCCAAAAGCAGTTCAAGTCTCGCCGACCAAATAGGGATACGTCCTAAACGAGTAGTCTATCTTACCGTTCCAGTATCGACAGCCGAAAAATATATCGCACATCTATTGTCGATCATTGTCCTATATCCTTTACTATTTTTCGCAGCCATTGTCGTAGCCCAATATGCATCGGAGCTAATATCTTCTACCATAAGAGGCGAAATATTCAATCCGGGAACACCTTTGCAGGGTTGCTTCTCGATGTGGAAAAACAGTGGGTTTACCACGATATTCTTTGTTACCTCCGTACTTAGCACAATCGCGACATTCACACTCGGCGCCACATTGTGGCAGAAGAACAGCTTCTTGAAAACGGTATCGGCTCTTTTTCTTTTTTCTATTGTATTTTCATTTTCTTGCTCCTTATTTCTGACAAATGAAGAAATCGGCTCAGCCGTTTCCTATCTTTTTATAGGAAAATTTTTCGATAACAGCTCAAATTTCTTTTGGCTTATAAATACCGTCCAAATCGCCGAGACAACTATTTTAGGATACATCGGATATTTGAGACTGAAAGAATTGGAAATAAATGAAACCAAACGATAGCCATGCAATTCAAAGAGAACCAAACCATCTACTTACAAATAGCCGAACGAATCAGCGACGAGATTCTGTTAGGGCACTATGCCATCGGGAGCCGTATACCTTCGGTACGCGAATATGCCGCACTCGTGGAAGTGAATGCCAACACGGTCATGCGCTCTTATGAATTCTTGCAGACCCAGGGCATCATCTTCAACAAACGAGGCATAGGGTTCTTCGTTTCGCCCGATGCCAAAATAAAAATAAAGAGCTACCGCCGTAACGAGTTCCTTAAAAACGAATTACAACGTTTCTTCATACAGATATATACACTCAACATTTCTATGGAAGAAATCGATCTCATGTATAAACAATTCATCGATAAATTAAATTCCAAAACATCAAACACACAATTATGAAACGCTCTACTATTATACTGATTATTTTCCTCGTCTTGCTAATAATCACTCCTATCGTAATCGTAAAAACGGTCAACAACCTATCTCCCGAATCAAAACTTAAAGGCATACAAACCCTATGGAATAAATCGGATCCGAATACCCCTACCCGATATATCATTACCGAAGAATATTTCGGGAGCGACAGCATCGGCACTACAATCAATATTACGACCGATGCCGATTCTGAATCGACCCTTATCGACAATCACAGATACGACGAAGATACGATTCATATATCGGGAAACGCCCATAGTAGTTACAATATCATTTATGAGGAAGAAGTAAATCTAATTATCGAAAACAAAAATCCGAACATAAAATTCAAGATCGCAAATGCCAATCTCAGTAAGATCAGTCTCAATTCCTCAGGCGAAACAGATATCGTCTCATCAAACTTAGGGACCTTAATATTCCAAGACAGCATAAATACCGCTCCTATCCGCCTCCTTCAAAACAACATCGGTGGACTGATAGCATTGAGCTGTACAAACCGTCCGATGGAAATAACCGAGAACAACATAGGCACAGCCATTTTTCCAGAAAAATACAGAGATTTCTCTCTCGTCAACAATAATATCGGTGTTAACACATGGTCCAATGAATATAATATAACCATAGGTTCCGAAACGAATAACGACAGTGCAGAAACTCATGGAACGTTCAAAATGAAAATCAATGTCAAAACCGACGAATAATACAAATCATTTCACTAAACCACAATACATTTTATCAGGTAAAAAATGAAAAGAGTTTTCAAATTAGGTATATTATTGGGATTTATATTCTCATTATGTACTGCGGCACAAGCAGCCCCTACCGCTTGTAAAATAAACGGGGTTGTTACCGATTCGATTAGCGGAGAAGCTATTCCGTTTGTCACCATAGGGATAGAGAACAACGAAGGAAAAGTATTGAGCCGAATCGCTTCGGACGCACTAGGGAAGTTTACGATCACAGCTTCGGCGGGTCAAAATTACCGTCTGGTCGTCTCATCGGTTGGCTACGGAACAAAATACGTCGATATATCACTTTCGGAAAATGAAAAAAATAAAGATTTAGGAACCATAAAACTTACAGAAAGTTCAGAGTTATCCGAGGTAACAGTCGTCGCTCAAAAACCTTTAATAAAAAGCGACATCGATAAAATCACTTACGATATGGAAGCCGATCCAGACGCCGCCAGCAACAATGCACTGGATATGCTGAGGAAGGTTCCCATGATTACAGTCGATGCCGAAGAAAATATACGGTTGAACGGACAAAGTAACTATAAAGTATTGGTCAATGGGAAAAGTTCGGCAGTAATGTCGGGAGACAATGTCAAAGAAGTTCTCAAAAGTATGCCGGCCAATACGATTAAAAATATCGAAGTTATCACAAATCCCTCTTCCAAATACGAGGCCGAAGGTGTAGGCGGTATCATCAACATCATCACAGTTTCCCGCCGGGAAACCAACGGTATCGTAGGTAGTGTAGGTGCAAATGCCGACACCTATGGAGGCTTCGGGGGAAACGTCTATCTCTCTTCCCAAATCGGGAAATTCGCTTTCTCCGGCAGATACTCCGGAAGCCGTTATACCAACGGCGACGGAGGTCACTCGAAAGCTTTTATGGAGACGTTTGCCAACGATGAATTTTACCGCTCCGAAGTATATGGTTCTTCCAAATATCGGGGAGCCGGACATAACATGTCCATCGAAGCCAGTTATGAAATAGACACGCTTAACCTCATCAGTTTCTCGGCATGGGGCTGGTTGGGAAACAACAAATCGACAAATGACTTGAATCAAACTTATTTCAATCGCTCCAATGCTCCCAGCAGTCAATATCGCTCGTTAGGAAGTTCCAGCAGCGACTACGGTTCTGTATCGGGTACTCTCGACTACCAACGCTCTTTCGCAAAAAAAGACCGCACGCTAACAGCCTCGTATCAATTCGAGTACAATCCCAACAACTCGGACTACACGACCGAAAATCAGGGAATTCTTCATTCAGAAAACTACATCGAAAAAAGTAAAAACAAAGCTCACGGAACCGAACAAACCATACAGATAGACTATTTCGACCCCTTGACCGATATGCATCAAATCGAGGGCGGGGTAAAATACATCATGCGCTGTAACGTAAGCGATGGAGATAGAGACAAAAGCATTTGGGACGAAACAACCGAAGATTGGAAACAAACACCGCTCCCGGTCAACGATCTCGACTATACACAACATATCTTAGGCGTCTATGCCGGATATGTACTAAAAGTTAAGAAATGGAGCGGAAAAGTAGGAGCCCGATTAGAATCGACTTGGAACGATGGCCGCACTACAAATTACGACATCACGGAAACACCCCAAAAAACAAAGTTCGATAACAATTTTTTCAACATTGTACCTTACGTCACCCTATCGTGGCAACCCCGAGATATGCAAACATTCAAATTATCCTATACTCAAAGGCTTAGTAGGCCCGGAATTTGGCAGCTAAATCCGTTCAAAGACAGTTCGACCCCCATGCAACTGGTATATGGTAACCCTAATTTGGAATCGGAAATATCACATACATTCTCCTTAGGATACACATTGTTTACGGCAAAAGGACTAAACTTAGCCACCGAACTGAATGGACGCATACAAAACAATGGGATAGAGCAGACTATCTTCATGGACGAAGACGGTGTGGCCAACGTAACTTACGACAATATCGGAAAAGCCAGAGAATGTAACTTGAACGTATTTTTTTCGGGAAATATCATTCCTACCCTCAGCCTCTACACCAACCTCTCCGGGGGATATGGAGATTATAGCTCCAAATCGGCAGGATATTCAAACAAAGGTTGGAATTACAACGGATACCTCGGCGCACGTTGGAACGCATGGAAAGACGGTGCAATAAGTGCCAACGTCGGCTATTACTCCGGATTTCGCATGTTGGTAGGAACAACTGCACCAATGGCATTTTGCGGGTTCAGTGTCAGCCAATCATTTTTTGAAAAGAAACTTCAACTGAACCTTTCGGTAAGCGATCCCTTTTCAAAAGAACGCAAATTTACCATGCACATTAAAAACGATGCATATCGTATCGATAACTACAACTACGATCCTTGTCAATACGTACGCTTAGGAGTCACCTATCGTTTCGGGCAAATGAAAGAATCGGTCAAGAAAGCTCGACGCAGTATCACCAACGACGATGTAAAAAGCGAAAGCAGTGGTGGGGCCGGCGGTATGGGAGGCGGGGCCAATATTCAATAGACTCTTTTGACTTCCTGATTTAAATAAACGAAAAAAGCCCCGGGCTCGTGAGAATCCGGGGCTTTTTATCTTATTATCAACAAGCGATAAGTTATACCAACTGCTTCTTATATGTTCTCAATTCTTGCTTAATTCGATATATTCTCACCTTCACCGTCCCCAAAGGCATTTGTAAACGGTCGGCTATTTCGTCATAACGATATCCTTGCAAGTATAAACCAAAAAGGATACGATTATCAATAGACAACAAATCCATAATACGTTGAACATCGATTGTAGAAAAAGAATCTTCACCTTCTATTCCACCTTGCATATCATCGGTATCCGGTATCTCAAAATCGGTAGGAAGAGATTCTTGCCGAGACGAATGGCGACGACAATTCAAGAAAAGATTACGCATAATAGTATATAACCAACTTTTAATACTTCCGGAATCATCATACATCGCTTTATTGCTCAACGCTTTAAGCGATGTTTCTTGCAATAGGTCTTTCGCCTCGTCTTCATTATGAGTCAGACTTTTGGCAAAGCCTAACAGAGCATTTTGCAGTTTTACCACATGCTGCTCAAAATCTTCTTGAATCATTATTATATCTGAAAATTAAAAAATAATTTAGTAAAGATAAGGATTAATTTTTATAATAAAAAATTTAAACTGCCTTTCTTTACTAATACGCTCGAAAGCGAGGTTACTTAGGAGCCTTCTTATATAGCACGATCGCTATTACCGTATAGATGATATTGGGTATCCACATCGCCAACATAGGTGAAGTAGCCCCCGATACCGCAAAGGTAGAGGTCACAGTCGAGAATAATATATATGAGAAACTTAACAGCAAACCTATACCGATATTGATACCCATACCCCCTTTTACCTTCCGGGAAGACAAAGACATACCGATAGCTGTCAAGATAAATGCCGCGGCAGCCATAGCGAAACGCCGCTCATATTCTATCTCAAAATTTTTTATATTGGCGACCCCTCTCTCTTTTTGACGGATAATATAACGCCGTAGTTCGGGAGTAGTCATCACTTCGCTATCATTCTGCGAAATCAAGAAATCCGAAGGTTCTATGGGTACAATCGTATCGAGCGTCGACCCTTTTATCAATTCCTCCCGCATACCGTTGAAATTACGAATCACATAATTGTTAACCCGCCAGTGATAAGCCGAATCGTAATGAATGGTTTGAGCAGTCAATCGGGATTGAAGAACTTTCTTGTCGAACTTCTCCAAAGAAAAACGATAGCCAGTTTTGTTACTGTTGTCATAGCGCGATATATAGGCTATTACCCCCGGCTCTACCTGCAACTGAATATTACTGGCATAATCTACCCGCTTATTTTTGACATACGTATTCATATACTCGATACGAGTCACATTGGCCGGTGGTATTACATAGCAACTCAAATAGAGATTCAATGCAGCGATAATGGCTGCCGAAACCATATAAGGCACAAACAATCGCTTGAAACTGATACCGCTCGACAACATGGCTATAACCTCGGAGTTGTCGGCCAGCTTGGAGGTAAAAAATATAACAGCGATAAAAGTAAACAGAGGACTAAACAGATTGGCAAAATAGGGAAGAAAATTGAAAAAATAGTCGAATATCGTCGCCGACAAAGGCGCTTTCAAAAATGAATCCAATTTCTCGTTAATATCGAACATGACCGTAATAGCGAGAATCAAAGCTATCGCGAAAAAGTAAGTTCCCAAGAACTTCTTGATAATATAGATATCTATTTTTTTCAATATCTTCATCTCGTCCCTCTTTACAATCGTGTAGTCACCCGGCATATCATCTCGTCTTTCCACGACTTAAATGTACCGGCTAAAATTTGACGACGTGCCTCCTGAGTAAGCCATACATAAAATGCCAGATTATGTATCGAGGCTATCTGCATGGCCAGTATTTCTTCACTAATGAATAAATGGCGCAAATAGGCTTTACTGTAACATGTATCGACATAAGAAGTTCCCTCCGGGTCGAGAGGAGAAAAATCATCGGCCCACTTTTTATTCCGCATATTCATGATACCGTTACGGGTAAACAGCATACCATTGCGCCCATTGCGAGTAGGCATCACACAGTCGAACATATCGACACCTCGCTCTATACCTTCCAATATATTGGCCGGTGTCCCCACCCCCATTAGATAACGTGGTTTATCCTGAGGCAAGACCTCGTTGACAACCTCTATCATCTCATACATTTTTTCCGTAGGTTCACCCACCGCCAATCCGCCGATGGCATTACCGTCAGCTCCCAAATCAGCGACATGCTTCGCGGCCTCTATACGCAAATCGGGATAGACACAGCCTTGTACAATCGGGAAAAAAGTTTGCTTATAACCATACAAACCCTCCGTTTCGCAAAAGTGTTTCCACCCCCGGTCGAGCCAACGGCGTGTCAAGGCCAATGATTTCTTGGCATAGTCGTAATCGGCATCGCCCGGAGTACACTCGTCGAGCGCCATCATAATATCCGCTCCGATAATACGTTGGGTATCTACCACATTTTCGGGAGTAAAAAGATGTTTCGAGCCATCAATATGCGAACGAAAGTGAGCCCCCTCTTCTGTCAGTTTCCGACGGTCGGACAAAGAAAAAACCTGAAACCCCCCGCTATCGGTAAGAATAGGACGTTCCCAACCGTTAAACCGGTGCAGTCCACCGGCCTGACGTAATATATCCAATCCCGGACGTAAATACAGATGATAGGTATTCCCCAAGATTATTTGTGCCTTAATATCGTCCCTCAACTCGCGCTGATGCACGGCCTTGACCGAGGCCACCGTTCCCACAGGCATAAATATAGGGGTCTGTATCTTCCCATGATCGGTCGTTATCACTCCGGCCCTAGCATGGGTACACTCATCGGTATGTACCAGTTCAAAATCCATTGTCCGTCCTTTTTACTCGAAAAAATAACACAAATGAAAAAACAGAAAAACTGATTGACAACATTTGCTCGAAAAAACTCAAAACAGTTTCTTTACTTTATTCGGGAACAAAGATAATGCAAGGCGAATATAGAACAAAATTTATTTTAGCTCTGTTGGGTCATGCCTGTCTTGGACTGTCGTCAAAAAAATGCGAACTGCTGTCAGAAGCAAATGATGGACAAAATCAAATAAACTTGATTTTCACTAAAAACGACAAGACACACCGATAAACATAAAAAACATTAAAAAGAATTACTTCGATATCTTTATCCTACGGAGTATTTACAAATACGTTTATATAATATTATATCGGTTAATTTCTTTTTAAACATCGAGTAGTTTATCAAATAGAAGATATATTTGCAGCTGTTATGCTGACGCCTCGAACGATAATAGTTTTTTTATGTTGGACATGCGGGCTGTCTTTTTTCTGCCACACCGCATATGCCCAATCTTCCACGCCTCCTCCCATGCGGCCGGGCAATGGGTCGGAATTGGAAATAAAAGGAGGTGAATTGTCGTGGCCCCGTACCGAACAGCTACCCTCTTCTACACCCAACGATCGGTTCATGCAGAAAAAGCTGAACGAGCACCTCGAATCTGCATCTTTAAACATCATGCGTCCCTCAACCATGTTTCCCGAAAATCCATCGGAATTCATGTTAAACGTGATTTTACTGCATGCAGTGAAAGACAGTATAGCCAGCCTTCACGACGAAACAATCGCGCGAATGGTCGATATGTTTGTATTACGTAACTTGTTACGGCCTCTCTCCAATGACAAACCCGCTCCTGTCAACAGCTGGTCGATGAGTGCACCCAACACCATGCCCTTCGGTATGGGCGTCTCTTATGTGGGACTCCTCGACCCTGTCGAAATATACCGTAACTGGCAACGCAAGAAAAGAGCCCTACGCACCAAAATGGTTTTAATGACCCTTTTCGGGAACACTACCCGCCCGCTCACCAAACATGAAACTGATTCAATAAAACGAAGCATCGAATGGAAACGTAATGTCCCGGTAAGTACGATTGCCAATCCCGTTCAGATATCCACCTTACTGAAAAACGATACCATCGTCGAACCTTCTAAGCCGAAATTTACAGCACCGCTCTTTGGAAAAGAGCGTCCCCAAACGGCTATCGATACCATCTCCGCAGCATCTTCACCGAAAATAAACGAGACCCGATAGCCTCTGTTCCTTCGAACTTTCTATGCTGCATCCGTGTTGTAAAAATTAAACAAGTCATTTTGTCAGAAACAAAAAGAATTATAAATGAACTTCTTATAGATCCGAACCTTTCCAACGTATCGGAAATATAGACATTATGTCATATTAACAAATTGATTTTCAGACAATATTTCATTAAAACACGGCTGGCATTTCTTTTGACTATATCCCAATGTAAAAACAAAAAAAGATAAAATAGAAAGGAGAATAAATATATGAATTTCGACAATTTCACAATCAAATCGCAGGAGGCTATCCAAAAGGCTGTGGAGATTGTTCGTAATCACAACGAACAATCCATAGAACCGGTACACCTTCTAAAAGGTATCTTGCAAGTAGGCGAAAGCCTCACCTCATACCTTTTTCAAAAATTGGGAGTCAACGCAGGGTTGCTAAACAACCAAGTCGACAGAGAAATAGAATCGCTTCCGAAAGTGAACGGAGGTGAGCCTTATCTGAGTCGGGAAGCTAACGATGCTCTACAAAAAGCAATCGACTATTCCAATAAACTCGGAGACCAGTTCGTGGCATTGGAAGCCATGCTCATGGGATTATTCCTCGTGAAAAGTCCGGCCTCTGCATTCATGAAAGATGCAGGTATAATCGAAAAAGAACTGGGCGCAGCTATCGACGAATTACGAAAAGGGAAGAAAGTAACCGCAGCTTCGGCCGAAGACACCTACAATGCATTGAGCAAATATGCAATCAATTTGAACGAACGTGCCCGTAACGGGAAACTCGACCCTGTTATCGGACGAGACGAAGAAATCAGACGAGTATTACAAATTCTGAGTCGCCGAACCAAAAACAATCCTATCTTGATAGGTGAACCGGGTACAGGTAAAACAGCCATAGCCGAAGGACTAGCGCATCGTATCGTACGCGGAGACGTTCCCGAGAACCTAAAAAGCAAACAAATCTTTTCTCTCGACATGGGAGCTTTGGTTGCCGGAGCCAAATACAAAGGAGAATTTGAAGAAAGGTTGAAATCAGTAGTCAACGAAGTCATTCAAAGCGAGGGAGAAATTATCCTCTTTATCGACGAGATACACACGTTGGTAGGAGCCGGTAAAGGCGATGGAGCAATGGATGCTGCCAATATTCTGAAACCGGCTTTGGCAAGAGGAGAATTGAGATCTATCGGCGCTACCACGCTCGACGAATATCAAAAATATTTTGAAAAGGACAAAGCTCTCGAACGTAGGTTCCAAATCGTCATGGTCGACGAACCCGACGAAATGAGCTCTATCTCGATTTTGAGAGGTCTGAAAGAGCGGTATGAAAATCACCATAAAGTGAGGATTAAAGACGATGCTATCATAGCAGCCGTACAATTATCCGAACGATATATAACAGACCGATTCCTACCCGATAAAGCCATAGACTTGATGGACGAAGCGGCAGCAAAACTGCGCATAGAAGTAGATTCGGTTCCAGAGGCTTTGGACGAAATATCCCGACGAATCAAACAATTGGAAATCGAACGCGAAGCTATCAAACGTGAAAACGATACCGAAAAGCTGCAACAGTTAGCCAAAGAAATTGCCGACCTGAAAGAAGAGGAAACTAAATTCAGAGCCAAATGGCAATCGGAAAAAGAACTGGTTAACCGCATACAGCAAAACAAAATCGACATCGAGAACTTACGTTTCGAAGCCGATAAAGCCGAACGAGAGGGCGATTATGGTAAAGTAGCCGAAATACGGTATGCCAAGATCAAACAAAAAGAAGACGAAATCCATGCCACGCAACAAAAGCTACACGAGTTGCAAGGCGACAAAGCTATGATTAAGGAAGAAGTCGATGCCGAGGACATCGCCGATGTCGTATCTCGCTGGACGGGCATTCCGGTAAACAAAATGATGCAAAGCGAAAAAGACAAACTGCTCCACCTCGAAGAGGAACTGCACAAACGAGTTGTAGGTCAAAACGAGGCCATCACTGCCATTGCCGATGCTGTTCGTCGGAGTCGTGCCGGATTGAATGATCCTCGTAGGCCTATCGGGTCGTTCATCTTCCTCGGTACGACCGGTGTGGGTAAAACCGAGTTAGCGAAAGCTCTTGCCGAATATCTGTTTGACGACGAGAACATGATGACTCGTATCGACATGAGTGAATATCAAGAGAAATTCAGTGCCACTCGTCTCATCGGTTCCCCTCCGGGATATGTTGGATACGATGAAGGCGGTCAACTGACCGAAGCGATCAGGCGTAAACCTTATTCGGTGGTTTTGTTCGACGAAATAGAAAAGGCTCACCCCGACATCTTCAACATTCTGTTGCAGGTACTCGATGACGGACGATTGACCGATAACAAAGGCCGATTGGTTAATTTCAAAAACACCATTATCATCATGACTTCGAATATGGGTTCCGCCTTGATACGCGAAAATTTTGAAAAGATGACTCCTGCCAACAAAACCGAAGTCATCGAAAAAACAAAAGAAGCGGTCTTGAATATGTTGAAACAAACCATACGTCCCGAATTTCTCAACCGTATAGACGAAACGATTATGTTCACCCCGTTGAGCGAGAAAGAAATCGAAGAGATTGTGTCGTTACAAATCGACAACATCAAAAAGATGTTGGAGAAAAACGGTGTCACACTCGAAATTACACCCAAAGCTCTGGGCTTGATTGCAGCCGAAGGCTACGACCCTGAGTTTGGAGCACGTCCGGTAAAACGAGTGATACACCGGCTTATCTTGAACCAGTTGTCGAAAGATCTGCTGGCCCAGAAAGTAGACCGATCGAAGCCTATCATAGTCGATACCGAAAATGACCAAATCGTATTTCGTAACTGAAACGAGATAAAAAGCAAAGGCTGCTATGCAATGCATAGCAGCCTTTCTTTCCTACCGAAAACCTATTTATTCACTGTTCTTTATTTTTCTACATTCTTTTCACTCCACGGCAAGGGATTAAGACGCCCCTGCTTCATATCTTTCACCATAAATGGAGCCCTAAATCTTTCACGCCAAGAATCGCGGTCTGCTCGTCTTTCCAATCGTGCCACTTTCTGTTCCAAATACTGAATATACTGATCTTTGGTTAGAATAGATTTAAATGTGGAATCCCGACGAACCTTAGCTGCTTTCATCGATTCTCGATTCGATTTCTCAAATTCCCTCTTTTTCTCTCGAATCGCTTTTACTTCCGTATCGAACGTCTTATCGGCTTCTTTTAATTGAGAAAGCTGTTTTTCGCTAAGATTCAAATCTTTCACCATTTGTTCACAAGGGAATTCACATTTCTCTCTCCGTTCGTTCTTTTCTTTATTACCGGCAAATGAACTCATCGATAAAACGAGAACAAGAGCGAACGATACTATTGCCTTTTTCATAAATTTTCTCCTTTCATTAAAAAGTTTTCTTCAATTTATTTATTCGCGAATCTGTTTATAAGACTCTGTTTTTGTCCAAAGGTTTAACCACACTTTCTGCGGAATGTTTAAATTTAGCACTTTTAACAAAATGGAGAATTGTTACTCCCGAATTAAGTCTTTCAACTTAATAGCTTGGAAAGTCATGTGAGCCACGCTACTCTCATATAAAATACCCACTGTCTCACGATCGATCATGGTCAGACAAGTATACCCCCACCCCTCATCTTCGTCCAACATCACTTGATTTTCTGGCAACCACGTCAGGCCTTTATCTAAACTGGCTTTAATCGTAATATGGTTGCGCCCCTTCTTCGTGTTGGGATTCGAGAAAAGAAGGATATCCCTACCCAATACATTATCTTCGGCACGAACATGAATCAGACTCGCCATACACACAGGTTCTTGCAAAGCTTTTCGGGACGACTCATGCTCGGTCCATGTTTTTCCCAAATCCTCGGTTATGGCTACGGCTCGGCTTCCTCCCCGGTTATCCCGCATATTCAACATCAACACCCCCGGCTCTATCTCCACGACCTGAGCCTCTGTCGTATTTGTCCGTGCCAGATTATGTATATTCCAAGTTTTACCCCGGTCCTTACTATACATAATACCAGCATTCGGAATACGAGTCGAATCTATGAACTGAATGGGAAATACCAATGTGCCGTCCTGCATGGTAATACCTCGCCCCGGCCCTTGAAGTAGGAAATACCAAGAAGGATCTTTCACCTGCCCGGTTATATTAATCGGCTTCGACCAAGTTTTGCCGTCATCGGTACTCTTCGTCATCACGAGTTGAGCCGTATAGCTCTTTTCCATTCCCGGCTGTGAACTCCACCATGCCCGTTGATTCCCCATACCGTGTGTCCACGCCGCGACAATCCACACTGTATTTGTCTTTGTATCGACCAAGATAGAAGGGTCTCCTACCCCATTTTGGGCAGCCGGCAAGCCTCCGGTCTCTCCGAAAGAAAGCGGCAATCTCATTTTCTCCCATGTTCTCCCGCCATCAGTACTACGGCTCAATCCAACATCTACATGTTCTTGCAGATCCACGCTTCTATTATAACGCACATCATACACACCCAACAATGTACCTTTATTCGTAGTGACCAATCCGGGAATACGAAACGCCGAAACACCGTCGTTACCAGCATGACGAACGCCTACTCCCATGCGGTGTACAATACCGTCGGGCGACATTTTTTTACAAATAGCCTCTTTCCCGTCTATTGTCACAGAACTCAAATCTGCCGTCACCTTAGATAAAAGAGATGTACCGGGTTTCACCTGCAAACTCACCCAAAAGAAATTAACTCCCGGAAATAATTTGTAATTACATTTCAAAACCACCGACTCAGACACATTCGATTCCTCGGCACATTTTATCGAATAAGAAGGATATGCCGACAATGTCTTACCGGGACTGAAACTCGAAATATAACTAACCGGAGCAAATCGATTCTTATCTTCCTCTTGACGGGCTTCTGTTCCACCATAATAGAGCTTCACAGATTGAATATCGTCGAGATTTTTACACCTCGACAAATCTACTGTTACTCCATCAAGCATTCGGCTGTCTCGTGCATCGAATCGAAGATAAAATAATAGATTATCCTGCCGTTCTATCAAAATGGGGACTTGTGCCTCTTTTATAAAAACCGTATCCGAAGCTCTTACTACCGACCAATATCCAATTAACAAGGAAAAAAGAAAAAGTCTCTTCATGACATATCTAATTAAATTTGCGGAATAAAGATAACAGTTTTTTACTTATTACTCCAAAAACCAGCCGATTTTCATACTTCTCATAAACGGCTCTATCTTTCCATTTCTTTCCTTGCAAAAACGGTTCAAAACAAGTATATTTGTATCAACAGAAACAAGTAATTTATGTTACAACCTCTGGCAGAAAGACTAAGGCCCAAAAACTTAGACGAATACATCGGACAAGAACATCTGGTAGGACCGGGAGCCGTACTGCGGCGTATGATCGATGCGGGTAAAATTTCGTCTTTCATTCTTTGGGGGCCTCCGGGTGTCGGAAAAACAACTCTGGCTCACATCATATCGCAACAATTACAAGCACCATTCTTCACATTGAGTGCCGTACAATCCGGCGTAAAAGAAGTTCGCGAAGTAATAGACCGATGCAAAACCAATATTTTTTCCAAAGTACGTCCCATACTGTTCATCGATGAAATCCACCGGTTCAGCAAATCACAGCAAGACTCTCTCCTCGGCGCGGTCGAATACGGTACGGTGACGCTCATCGGAGCAACGACCGAGAATCCCTCTTTCGAAGTAATACGTCCCCTGCTCTCCCGTTGTCAGGTATATGTCCTCAAATCACTCGAAGTAAAGCACTTGCAGCTACTGCTCGACAGAGCTATACATTCCGATATCTATCTAAAAGAACGCGATATAGAAGTAAAAGAGACCGATGCTCTATTTCGTTATTCAGGAGGGGATGCCCGAAAGCTGCTAAATATCATCGATCTCGTATCCCAAGCGGTCGGAGAGAACGAAAAAATAATCATCGACGATGCGATTGTAACAGAACGGTTACAACAAAATCCTGCCGCCTACGACAAAAACGGCGAAATGCACTACGATATCATATCTGCATTTATCAAATCCATACGTGGCAGCGACCCGGATGCCGCAATCTATTGGCTTGCCCGCATGGTCGAAGGAGGTGAAGACCCCGCTTTCATCGCACGACGATTGGTTATATTGGCTTCCGAAGATGTAGGACTGGCAAACCCCAATGCCCTGCTTTTAGCCAATGCTTGCTTCGATGCTGTACAAAATATAGGGTGGCCGGAGAGCCGCATTATCATGGCCGAAACGACAATCTATCTGGCTAGTTCACCCAAAAGCAATTCGGCCTACATGGCGATAAATCAAGCATTGGAAACGGTAAAAGCAACAGGAAACCTTCCTGTTCCGCTACATCTTAGGAATGCACCGACACAATTGATGAAAGAGTTGGAGTATGGAAAAAATTACAAATATGCACACAATTATACGGGTAACTTTGTCAATCAGCAATATTTACCAAACGAGTTGAAAGACAATAATTGGTGGAAGCCTCAGGATAACGTTGCGGAGAACAAGCTGAAAGATCATCTAAACAAGCTATGGAAAGACCGATACAAATAATCTGTCGAAATGCCATCTCGAACTAACAAATAGCCGTCATTTTGTAAATTTTTGTAACAAAATACTTCAAAGCGCAGAAAACTAAGAAAAAAAAGAATTACTTTTGTAATCTATCAAAACCAAATTATACCAAACTACTAAACAAAGATCGTTATGAAGAAGCACAATTTCTATGCAGGCCCTTCTATTCTGAGCGAATACACCATTAAAAACACAGCGGATGCCGTACTTAATTTCGCAGATACGGGTCTGTCTCTGTTGGAAATTTCACATCGTAGCAAAGAATTTACAGCGGTTATCGAAGAAGCTAAAACCCTAGTAAAAGAGTTGCTCGAAGTCCCTGCCGGATATGATGTCCTATTTTTAGGTGGAGGGGCTAGCATGCAATTCTGTATGGTTCCATATAATTTGTTGAACCGTAAAGCAGCTTACCTCGAAACCGGAACATGGGCTGTAAATGCAATCAAAGAAGCTAAATTGTTCGGAGAAGTAGATGTCGTCGCTTCTTCGAAAGAAGCCAACTTCTCTTATATCCCCAAAGGATATACTGTCCCCGATGATGTTGATTATTTCCACTTTACCTCCAACAACACGATATACGGAACAGAAATGCGATTTGACCCAGACGTAAATGTACCTCTTGTAGCCGATATGTCTTCCGATATTTTCTCCCGACCTATCGACGTTTCCAAATATAACGTCATCTACGCCGGAGCTCAAAAAAATTTAGCCCCTGCCGGAGTTACTATCGTGATTGTCAAAGAAGAGGCTCTCGGACATGTAGACCGGGCTATCCCCACCATGCTCGACTATCGCACCCACATCAAAAAAGGATCGATGTTCAATACGCCTCCCTGTCTCCCCATCTACTCGGCATTGCAGACCTTGAAATATTATAAGGAGATGGGAGGTATCAAAGAGATGGAAAAACGTGATTTGGAAAAAGCAGCGATCCTCTACGATGCTATCGATTCCAGTAAAATTTTCGTCGGAACAGCAGCTCACGAAGATCGCTCCATCATGAATGTCTGCTTCGTTATGAAAGAAGAATATAAAGACCTCGAAAGTGAATTTATCGAATTTGCTTCCTCACAAGGCATGGTAGGTATTAAAGGACACCGTTCGGTAGGTGGATTCAGAGCTTCCATTTATAACGCTATGCCTAAATCGAGTGTCGAAGCCCTCGTAGCTACCATGAAAGAATTTGAGAAGAAACACTAATATAGAAAAACCATGAAAGTATTAGTTGCTACTGAAAAGCCATTTGCCGCCGTTGCAGTAAATGGAATCAAAGAAGTTCTCGACAACGCAGGTGTCGAAATGGTTCTTTTGGAAAAATACCCCGATAAAGCCGCTCTACTAAAAGCAGTCGAAGATGTTGAAGGCCTCATTGTGCGCAGCGATATCGTCGATGCCGAAGTTTTTGACGCTGCCCCAAAATTAAAAATCGTAGTACGTGCCGGAGCGGGTTATGACAATATCGACCTCAACGCGGCTACTGCCAAAGGAGTATGTGTAATGAACACCCCCGGACAAAACTCCAACGCTGTGGCCGAGCTCGTGTTCGGTATGACTATCTTAATGATACGAAATCATTTCAACGGAACATCGGGTACGGAATTGAAGGGGAAAAAACTAGGAATCCATGCCTACGGACAAGTAGGTCGTAATGTGGCCCGTATCGCCAAAGGATTCGACATGGAAGTTTATGCATTCGATCCTTATTGCCCCGACGATGTGATGAAAAAAGACGGTGTAACGCCTGTCGCATCGGCCGAAGAGCTTTATAAAACATGTCAATTCGTATCGCTGCATATCCCGGCTACGGCCGAAACGAAGCAATCGATCAACTACTCGTTGCTTTCGCTTATGCCCAAAGGAGCTCTTCTCATCAACACGGCTCGTAAAGAGGTGATATATGAAGAAGATCTGGCACGCATACTCGAAGAACGTACCGATTTTCACTATGTAGCCGATGTTGCACCGACTATTGCCGACACTTTAAAAGAGAAATTCGGCAACCGAGTATTCTTCACTCCGAAAAAAATGGGAGCCCAAACCGCCGAAGCGAACATCAATGCAGGTATCGCTGCCGCCCGACAATCGGTCGGATACCTAAAAGACGGTATAGACAAGTTCAGAGTCAATAAATAACATTGTTGACATATTTCCGAATCCCCTAAGTACGTTTTTAACAACGCGTGTACTTAGGGGATTTATTCTTCACCAACAACATCATTCAACTATGCTCGACAGAATAAATACCTTTCGTTGGCAATCCATCACCGAAACCCTTTTGAATGCGCTCAAACGATTTCCGGTCGCAGCAACAGCAACAATCGGGTTGTGTATCTCTCTGCTATTACTCGTCAACCTCCCCTATGAGCAAGTAAAAGGGAGCATACTTTACGAACCCTCCTATTGGTACGTATGGGTAGGCGCATTACCTCTCGCTGCAAGTATCGCCCTCTGCTTCGAGAACCGCTTGAGCCCCACTATACGACATTCGGTATCCCTACTCGCTGTACTATTATGGAGCTTGTACGGCTACATTTCGAACGATACTCCCGAACATTTCTTCGGGGCACTTGCTTTCATAGCTCCTATCGTAACATTTTTTTCGTCCTTATTTTGGGCTGCCTTTTTGAAAAAGGACACCGATACCTCTTTTTGGAATTTCTCCTATCTGTTGTGTATTCAAATACTAACAGGCTTACTTTTTGCATCGGTCTTGGCAGCCGGCCTCTCTCTGGCGTTATTTTCTACCGATACTCTGTTCGGCTGTGAATTCAAAAGCGAGATGTATTCAAACATACATGTACTTTGCTATACCTTGTTCTTTCCTTTCTATCTGCTAGGCAACATTCCTATCGCCTCGATAACCGAAACAAAGGTGCATTCGTTTGCCCAAGCATGGAAAATTCTAGGTTTATATATACTATTACCCCTCCTCATACTCTACGGAACAATCCTTTATGCCTATTTAATAAAAATCATAATTCAGTGGCAACTTCCCGATGGTTGGGTCTCCGCACTAGTCTCCATTCTCACCATAGGCGGAACAATCACCCTTTTTATACTATATCCGTTATGCATACAAGAGAATCGTCCTTTGAAATTTTTCAGGCAATGGTTCGGCATACTGCTTCTCCCACTATTAATCTTAATGACTGTCGGTATAATCCGCCGCTTTCAAGACTATGGTATCACGACTAACCGCCTATACATACTGCTGCTCAACTTTTGGTGCTATACGACTGCCTTGTATACCATTTTTACATCTGGTAAAAAAATAAAAATCCCGTTCATCTCATTTATTCTTCTTTTCCTCATCTCATCAATCGGCCCGTGGAGATTCAGCGAAATTACCCGGTATACCATGCACAAGCGGATAGATACACTCATTCAAAATAACAAACTCGGGACAAACAATCTTCTTACATTCGACAGTTTAGAAACCCAGTGCACCCAGCTCGACTCTATTGATGCCACCCGACTACAAGATGACCTTCTCTATCTCACAGAGAATTATGGGGCAAAAGATATACAAGTCTGGTTCACCGATTCCGTTTCCTCGATGCAATTTTCCAAACTCACACAAGGGATAACATCTGCATTGAATCGCTCACAGGAAAATCATCGCATCTATTTTTCCTACTACCAATCGGATTCTTACGAAGGCAAAAACATAAATATAAAAGATTACCAATACGCCCTGTTTTTCGATGAAAATTCAAATATCCGAACAAACAGCGACAATGTGGAAATATTGGGGCCAGACAGTACCGTTGTCGCCGTTTATCCGCTAGTCGACCTACTAAAAAAACAAAACTACAAAGTAAATTCCAACGACACGATTTGGTCTTTCCGAGGCGACAATACATACATACTTCCTCTGTCTTTGGACGGCTATATGAACAACCCGCAAGAAATTGGAGGGTTATATATTAAAGGCATCGTTTTTTACAATCCATAAAATAAAGGGGCTGCCTTGAAAAGCAGCCCCTTTATTTTATCGTAGAAAAACTATATTATTCCTTATTGTCACCCATCAGTCCTTTCCAAACCATTGCAGACAACGCAGCTCCGAAAAACGGCGCTACAATGAACAACCACAACTGTGAAAGAGCTTCTCCTCCTGCAAACAGAGCCGGAGCAATACTACGAGCGGGATTTACCGATGTTCCCGTAATAGGGATACACACAATATGAACCAACACCAAAGTAAGACCGATAGCCAATCCTGCGAAATTGCCCGCTCCTTTTTTCTCATCGGTCGCACCCAATACCACCAATACAAAAATAAACGTAAAGATTGTCTCGGCGATGAATGCCTGTAACATTTCTCCGTCTCCGAAACTATTGGCTCCCGTCGTAGTCACTCCCGATGAACCGCCCGTAGAAACCAAAGCATAAATAATAGACGATCCAATAATCGCTCCGATTATCTGAAAGACCATATACATGGCGGCATCCTTCCCGTTCATTCGTTTAGACAACCATACACCCAACGTAATAGCCGGATTGATGTGGCAACCCGATATACCGCCAATTGTATAAGCCATAGCAATCACAGAAAGGCCGAATGCCATAGCAACGCCCAACGTTCCTACTCCCGCACCGCAAGCAGCTGCTATATTGCCCGCAAATACAGCACTTCCACAACCCATCAACACGAGTACCATAGTACCCACCATCTCTGCCAAATACTTTTTCATGATTTTAATGTTTTTCTGGTACAATATGCACCTATTAGCAAATTTGTTAATAAACTATATAACCATTTAAGGTTTTCTATTACAAAGGAAAAAATAAATTTTGAACTTCCCAAAGATTTCTATTTTTTCGTATTTTTGGAATCATTTTCAAATAAGCGATAATCTACAAACAAGAGGACTATCATCAAATATCAAATTAATTATACGATTATGAAGATAACAGAAATTACAAATGGTATACATTATGTAGGAGTAAATGACCGGTGTAAATATAAATTCGAAAATCTTTGGCCGCTTCCATACGGAGTATCCTATAATGCTTACTTGATAACCGATAAAAAAAATGTATTAATAGATACCGTGGATGCCGCTTATACCGATAGACTACTCGACAACATAGCCGAGATTATCGGGGACGGGAAAATAGATTATCTCATAATCAACCATATGGAACCGGATCATTCTGCCTCGATACAATTTATTCGTCAAAAATATCCTCAAATGACAATTGTAGGCAATGTCAAAACCCTCGAAATGGTCAAAGGATATTATGGAATAGACGACAATACTCTTTGTATTAAAAACGGAGAATCCTTGTCTATCGGGAAAAGGACTCTCACATTTCATCTTACGCCGATGGTTCATTGGCCCGAGACAATGATGACCTACGTTAACGAAGACAAATTGATTTTTTCAGGGGATGCCTTCGGCTGCTTCGGTACTTTGGACGGAGGCATTACAGACAGTCAATTAAACACGGATAAGTATTGGAGCGAAATGGTGCGTTACTACTCCAATATCGTGGGGAAATACGGGCCAGCCGTACAAACGGCACTGAAAAAACTATCCGACATAGAAATCAAAACGATTTGTTCCACACACGGACCCATATGGGAAAAAGAAATAACCAGAGTCATTGGCATTTATGATCGCCTAAGTCGATATGAAGGTGAACCGGGTGTTGTTATCGCTTATGGCAGTATGTACGGGCATACCGAACAGATGGCCGAAGAAATAGCTCGTGAACTAGCAGCCAACGGAATCAAAGAGATTGTACTCCACAATGTTTCCCACGAAGACCCATCGTATATCCTCCAAAACATATTCCGCTACCGGGGGCTCATTATAGGCAGCCCTACTTATTCTAACAGATTATTTCCGGCAGTCGAAACCCTCACCGAAATGATTGCTACACGGGATATCAAGAATCGCACGTTTGCCTATTTCGGTTCTTTCACTTGGGCCGGTGCGGCAATAAAACACCTCGCCGCATTCGCCGAATCCATGAAATGGGAAACTATCCCCTGCTGTATAGAAATGAAACAAAGCATTACTCCGGCTATAAAGGAGCAATGTAGAAACCTTGCACAAGAAATGGCAGCTCGGTTAACTCGATGATTCAACAAATCCAATAAAAGAACGGGAAAGAATAAAAATTCTTTCCCGTTCTTTTATACTCAAAATCATTCCTATTAACGATCACTTTTTCTGAACAAACGTTTATACCACGGAATAACATATTCCGACCGCGAAGAAGCATATCCATAACCATATTTTCCGCCACCATATTGGCGATATGAATAAGTCCTTGAATTCATATTCACATCATTCAAAATAAGATAAACCGGCACATTGATACGCTTATTGTCAATCCATGCGTTCAACATCTCGATCGATGCTTTATTCGTATAGTTAGCCCTCGCTACATAAATAACCACATCGATAGCCCGGGTCAACAAAAATGAATCGGATACCATACCCAACGGTGCTGTATCCAAAATCACATAATCATAATGGGATCGTGCATAATCGACCAACTGCTCAAAACGAGAACTCATCAACAATTCGTTCGGATTAGGAGGAACAGGCCCTGCCGGCAAAACGTCCAAATTAGAATCAATTCCAGAAGATTGAATAAGAGCCGAAAGATCAGAATCTCCACCCGACAAATAGGTAGTAACACCCCTCATATTGGACATTTGGAAATGCTGAGCCAAACGAGGACGTCGTATATCCACACCTATCAGAAGCACCCGTTTTCCCGTTAGGGCAAAACTCAAAGCCATATTGCAAGAAACGAATGTCTTTCCTTCATGCATTACCGACGATGTTACCGCTATCACCTTTTTCTCTGGACCAGTAAGGACAAACTGTAAATTATTCCTCAACAATCGGAATAGTTCGGCAATGGGCTCCACACTCTTTTTCTCAACCACAAAAAATTTATTTCCCGGCTTCTTAGATATCTCAGCCAAAACAGGTATGGAAGTAAGACGTTCTAGCATTTTCTTATCTTTCAACACAGGGAATAACAACATTCTGAGGTAAATCACAAATGCCGGCAACAAAACGCCCAATAAAACAGCAGCACAAAGCAGCAATATTTTCTTAGGAGAAACTGGTTCTCCCGTAGAATCCGGATCGTCGATAATGCGTGCTACCGGTACGGTCATACTTTTGGCCAATGCATTCTCTTCTCTTTTTTCCAACAAGAATACATACAGATTATCCTTTATCCTTTGCTGACGCATAATATCGGATAATTCCCGCTCGTATTGAGGTACGTTCTTAATCTTGTCTTCGATAATCTTATCCTGACGGGATAAATCTCTCTTTTTAATTTCTACTCCTTTACGAATGCTTTCGACACCTTTCAGTACCAATGACCTTTGAGTCTGTATATCTCTCGTCAACTCAACGATAACAGGATTGGATTCCGATGATGAATGTAATAATCTTTCTCGTTGTTGCAGACTTTTATTATATTCTCCTATTAATTTAGCTAAATCTTTATCGTCAATTCCCAACGCAGGAATGGGCATATATTCATTTTGAGGTATCGATAAAAATTTCTCTACATAATCGACAAGGCTTTTCTGCAACTCCAACTCGGCCAACTTCTCATCGGTAAATCCGGTTTGCTCCAAATATAATTTCGCCTCAGACGAAATATCAATCAAATTATTATGACGGCGATATTCTTCTACTCGCGCCTCTACAACCGATAAATCTTTTGAAATAGAATCCAAACGAGCATCAATAAACTGTTGCGTTTTTTCAGTCCCTTGATTTTTTTGCTTGGCCGCATCGATATTATAAAAATCGACCAGTGTTTTTATAAAATCCTCACCCGCTTTTATTACCGGAGTTCGGTATACGACCTTCAAAATCGTTGCATCTTTCGAAGCAAAAGCCACTGTCAAATTTCCGGCAATAGACTTACTCACGCTTCTCGGATTCGATAAAGATATATTCAACGTTTTATCCACGGTAGGAATCGTATCGCCAGTATATCTTAGTCGGATAAATCCCTTGTGAAAAGGTATGGAATATGGAAAAGTTTCGACCGTAGTGTTACAAATTTCTACCTCATCGCCCCTCACATTTCGAGTCTTCGCCTCCAAATGGAATACTCCGTTTTGCGGTTTTATTCTAATATTCAAAGAAGCCTTTAACGAACGCACATCAATCGAATCAAGAACTGCTTCTATCGGAGTCTCTTCATACAATGGAACATTTCTCAAAAAAGAATTCCAAGAATAAGACGTGTACAAATTAAGAGCTTCGACGACATCTGTAATCTGATTTTTCGAACGTAAGACTTCTATTTCATTATCTATATTTTTCTTATAGGAAGATAGTCCTAGGCTTTCCAATAATATATTGCTGTTATCTCCTTTATTGTCTTGAATATATACTGCAGATGTGACCTCATAAACCGGAGTCTGCCTGAAACAATAAAACATTACCGCCACAGCAAGTACGACCACGCTGGCCACAAACCATTTCCAATATGAAATACATTCTAAAAAGAAGCCCGTAACATCAAATGCCTCTTCCGATGCATTTTTTACAGATGTATTCTGCTTATCTTCCATAAAACTTTTATTTCGAAATACTCCAAGCTGTAATAATAAGGTTAGCGATAGTCAATAAAATTGAAGTCGCGCTAAAAATCAATGAAGTCGTGGGAGGTACGACAACAGCAGAATTGGCTTTGGATTTGTTTGGTTGAACATACAATACATCATTCTGCTGTAAATAAAAATAAGGCGAAGATATCAAATTCTTATCATTCAAATTTATTCTCGCTATACTCTTAGTTCCATCTGAATTTACCCTCACCAACAGCACATTATCCCGGCGACCTGTTATAGCCAAATCTCCGGCCAAAGCGATCGCATCCAATATACTCACTCGTTCGTTTTCTATGGTAAACAATCCCGGTCTATTCACATCTCCTAATACCGATATAGAAAAGTTTTGTATCCACACAGTCACTTGGGGTAGTTCATTCAGATATTCGGGATAAAGGAGCTCTTGAATCAAATGTTCTACCTCCATCTTACTTTTTCCAGCTACGTGAATACGCCCAATCACCGGGAAATCGATATTACCCGCCTGATCAATCAAATAATATTCAACGGCTTTCGATGCATTTCCTCGCAGATAAGCCTCTCCTTGCATCAACCTCTTGTTAAACGGGATAACAACCTCTTGATTCTTAGCCACTACCGATATATCTATAATATCCCCCGGAGCTAAAACAGGAGAAGACTGAACCGTCGCAGCATTCAATACTTCGGCAGGTATATCTTCAATATCAACCATATAGGGAACATTCTTCGAAGAAGAACAAGACGTTATCCCCCAAAGAAGTATCATAAAAAACGTCAAATACAAATATCTCATTATGTGCTCTGTTTCTAAATAATGGCCCAATTATATAATCGCCATGCAAAAATAACACTTTTTACATGGCGAACAATATTTTTATCAGAAAAACCACGATTCAAACGCGATTCATAACATTGCACAACAAAGCCCGTTCCCTCTTCACTATCGCTAAACAAAGAGAACGGGCTCAACAATAATTCCCCTTTTTCAGAAATTATATTGAATCATTGCATTGATTCGATTGGCCTGACCATCTTCCCTATTCATATTGGAACGACGACCATAAAGATATTCAAGCCCAATACTACAATCGGGAGTTAAATTATAAAAAGCGTTCCCGACAATATATTGAGCATATCGATAGGAATTTTCCGAGAGCGACCCGGTTTTGCTGTATAATCTACTTTGACTATAAGATGCCGAAATAAAGAATTTTTGAGAGAATGAATACCGTATGCCAGCCACATAGCCTAATGTTTCTGGTGCATAAAGTTTCCCTTGATTATCGGGGTCTGGAATCAAATCGAAACCCTTCCCGTTCAAACCGTTCAAGTATCTATCGTATCCTCGTCCATAAACCCCTTGATAATATAGCATTACCTTCGGTGTAATATTAGCTAATCCTGAAAGTTGCACGGCCCAACCCAAAACAGATTTATTTCGAGAGGCCATCAAATCCCGATAGGACAAACCTCGTATAAGACCAGAAACTCGTATATGATTGTTCCCTTCGTTCCAACCATACTGGACATAAAACGGAATATCGGGCATACGCTGACGAATAGCCATATTGTTACCATCACTTAGCGTATAAGTCACCGAAGGTGCTTCGGCCGCCAATGCCACCTGCCAATGTTTACTTAAATCAAGAGTATAACGCAACATAACATTACGCACACTAGTCATACCATTTGGACCTTCATAATCGATTGTAGGAGGAGCTGCTGCGGGATCCACAAAGGTACTCCAAGTCTGTCCGACTAAAAAGCCACGGGCATTCACATAAGCCTGTCTGAGACGAAAACCGTAATCCTGTCCTCCCCGAAAATCACTTTCTACATAAACGGTATATTTTCCTAATATAGAATTGGCCCCGACTAATTTCAAAAACAGACGTGTGGTAGAAGCATCCATTTGATACTGATTACGTTCCGCCGGATTACGGGGAACAGGGATATCGTATGTCACAAAATCCCGGTTAGGCAGAGCCCCGTCAAAATCATAGGAAGCAGTAGCCTTTACATAACCACCTATACCCAATGCCGCACGCCCTTTACGATCTATCAGCAAAAAACGAGGGGCTCGCGGGTCTTGGAAATGCAATAACCGAGTGTCGTAAAACATCGCCATCAATTCGTCATTCGGTGGGGTTTCCCCCCACAAAAGAATTACTCGAGCCGGCGACTGTGAAGGGCCTTGACAAACACACTCTTCTACAACGACATCGGTCTGTTTATCCATTTTATTATCAGCCTGTACCGATAATAATGCCGTCACCAAAAAACAGGAACAAGAAACAAATAATTTTTTCATACTTTCTTGGGATTTAAACGTTTCATCGATAATTAAAACAACGAGGTACATGAATTGTTGAAACAATCGTAAAAATAAGTACCTTTGTATTTTGAATAAATCCCCATAATTATGGAAACAATTACTTTATTCTTAACCCCCGAATTCGATACGATCAGGGACGAAATGGGCTACGATGAGAACGACGATTTCGATGCCTACGACATTCTATTCCAACAAGGTTATGACGGAGAAATGATAGAAGTAGAAGAAAATGAAATCTTCGAAATCCCAGAGGGGTACATAGCGACCATACAAGCAACGGATACGAACGACGAATTTTATATACTCGACGAGGGAGAAGACGTTTTCGAGAAAGAAGATTTCCAAACAGAAACATTACGAGAAGGACAATATCGATATGATGCCGCCGAGAACATTTTCTGGAAAATCAACGACGAACCAAGCGACCTCTCCTTTTAACTATTTACGATAAAAAGATGAATCCACTTCAACCGGAGATACACCCTCTCGCCCCATTTCTTCCACCCAATGCCCGGCTCCTATTGCTAGGAAGTTTCCCGCCTCCCCGCAAGCGCTGGTCGATGGATTTTTTCTATCCCAATTACACCAACGATATGTGGAGAATTTTTGGGCTTATCTTCTTCGACGACAAAAATCATTTTGTAGATATAGAAAAGAAAAAATTCCGTAAAGACAACATCGAACAATTTCTACGGGAAAAAGCCATTGCTGTAAGCGATACGGTAGCCGTTGCCAATCGCCTAAACGGAAATGCCTCGGACTTAACCCTCGAAGTCGTCGAGCCATTAAATCTGGCCGGAATACTCGATCAAATTCCTTACTGTCATACTCTGGTGACCACAGGACAAAAGGCAACCGACACATTACTTTCTATCACAGGTTCACCAGCTCCTGCAATCGGAGGGTTCGTCGATTTTCTTTACCATAATCGCCGCCTCCGGCTTTACCGTATGCCCTCCACTTCCCGCGCTTATCCCAAGCCTCTAACCGATAAGGCGGAAATATACCGTACCATTTTCCAAAACTTCGAGCAATAGCCATATTAAAATACGATTACATTTTCACAAAAATTCAAATTTGTAACACGAATATATTACCTTTGCAGCCATAAAAGTGCAAATTTTATAATCCTTTTTTATGGAATCATTATCTTTCATTCAGTGGTGTCTCGATAATTTAAACTACTGGACTATTACATTTCTAATGATGATAGAAAGTTCCTTTATTCCTTTCCCTTCCGAAATCGTCATTATACCGGCCGCATATAAAGCCGCTTACGGAGAATTAAACATGTATTTGGTGGTTATCTTCGGGACTCTCGGAGCAGACCTCGGTGCAATCATTAATTACTACTTAGCCCGTTGGATTGGACGTCCGCTCGTTTATAAATTCGCCAACAGCCGCATCGGACATATCTGTCTGCTCGACCAGAAAAAAGTCGAAACAGCCGAACGCTATTTCGACAAGCATGGTAGTATATCCACCCTCATCGGAAGACTGATACCGGCTGTACGTCAACTTATTTCCATACCGGCAGGATTGGCACGTATGAAATTCTCCAAATTTATTCTTTTCACGACTCTTGGCGCCATGTGTTGGAATATCGTATTGGCCGCCATAGGATATGGATTCCATGCTGTTATCCCCGAAGACGAACTTATCTCGAAAGTACAGATGTATAGCCACGAAATACTCTATATACTCATCGCTATTTGTGTATTTATCGTAGGATTTCTCATTTATAAGGGAATGAAAAAGTCGAAATAAGCATATTTCCTCTTGTAAAAATACGAACAGCTATGCGATTATCGCATAGCTGTTCGTATTTATTGAATGATACAATACATAGGGTATGACTACACATAACCAATGACCCACTTTTCCCTCTTGCATCCCATCAATAAATATCTATCTTTGCAACTACGAAGATAGGATTCGGTTAGGCATAGCCAAATCGGATACAATATTTCCGTTTGTCTCTACACCCACCTTTCACTATCTTTGTAAAATCCTTTAAAAATGAAAATTCGATACACAATTTAGAGAAACGGTAATCATGATAGAAACCGAACTTTGCACTTTCACACTCGAAACCTGCCAAATAGCCGCCGATATGGGTATCACCCGTGTAGAACTGTGTGCATCTCCTTATGAGGGAGGCACTACCCCATCGGCCGCATTCATTCGCATGGCTCGTCGAATTCCTCATTTGAAACTGAGTGTAATGATTCGTCCCCGTGGCGGAGACTTCCTCTACTCCGACAAAGAATTTCATCAAATGCTCGAAGAAATTAGTTTTGCCCATGACTGCGGAGCAGATTGCGTGGTAGCGGGAATACTCACTTCCGACGGACGAGTAGACGAAATCCGCACAGCAGAATTGGTCGCCGCAGCCAAAGAAATGGAATTTACATTCCACCGGGCTTTCGACATGACCTGCGATACCAACGAAGCCCTCGAAGCCCTCGTGAGAGTCGGTTGCTGTCGGGTACTCACTTCGGGAGGACGTAACACAGCACCGGAAGGAATCAAGAACATTCATTCGTTAGTCAAAGCCTCCGCAGGACGAATAGCCGTAATGGCAGGAAGCGGAGTGAATGCATCGAACGTCAAACTGTTTGCCGACACCGGAGTGGATGCCATACATTTCAGTGCTCGAAACTTAACAGAAAGCCGTATGACCTATAAAAATCCGTCGATCTCAATGGGCGGAGTACAGGGGATTCCCGAATATGCATCAATCGGAATCGACCCAACCATGATTCGTAATATTCTGAACCAACTAATCTAAAAACGACTCTCACATGAGAAAAGAAGCTCCATTTTTTCTACTGCTTGTCGGGTTGATTTGCTCATTCTCTGCTTGTACCTCTGGTATCTCAACCGATTATAAACGACAACTCGAAACCGTTTTAGACCAGTCGTCTCGTGCAGATAGCCTAAGATTACTATTACACAAAACGCCACACGACGAACAAGAAGCGATGGCTTACCTGATAGTTTGGATGCCACAGGGAGACCGCGACACGATGAATCTCGATCTTTTAAAAGAGAACGTGGCATACGCCTGTCGGGTTCGGTCTGAATTTTCATGGACAAAAGCACTACCCGACTCTATCTTCCTCAACGAAGTTTTACCCTATGCCGTGGTAGATGAAACTCGGGACTCGTGGAGACAAGATTTTTATAATCGGTTCGCTCCTCGTGTAGCCAAATGTGCAGACATACGAGCGGCCATCGACACAATAAACCGAATTATCCCCGAAGTGGTCGGAGTGGAATACAACACGCTTCGGGAAAAGACCAACCAAAGTCCTGCTGAATCAATAAGGCAAGGCATGGCTTCCTGTACCGGGTTATCCATTCTTTTGGTCGACGCATTTCGCTCCGTAGGTATTCCGGCACGTTTTGCAGGGACTGCCGCTTGGCACGACAATCGAGGTAACCACAGTTGGACAGAAGTTTGGATAGATGGGACATGGTTCTCCACAGAATATTATCAACCTCCTGTACTCGACAAGGCTTGGTTTATGGCCGATGCCGGAAAATCAGTATCGGGAGACCATACACACGGAATTTATGCTGTATCGTTCCGACCTACGGGAGACTGGTTTCCAATGGCGTGGAATGAAGATGCACGCAGTGTTCATGGTATCGATGTATCGCAACGTTATCGAGATATATACACCGAATCGACCCAAATCCTTACGAAACAAGGGACCCATACGAATGTGACTTTCATGATGTTCCGAGATAAACGGCATAGCTCCGATTCCGGTGATCGAGTAGAAGCAAACGTCGATGTATTTTGCAATGGCATACAAGTGGGTGGAGGCCGCACAGCCGGTCCTTTGCAAGATATGAACGATGCTCTGAGTTTCTTATTGGAAAAAGGCCATACTTATACATTCGCCTACGAGAACAGCCGAGGTGAAAAAACAACGGTTGAAGTTTTAGTAGGTAACGACCCGATGACGGTCAAAGGTTATATGCAATAATCTGATAATGGATTAAACCTCCCGGAGCTGAAAAAACGGCTCAGTAGAAAATCAGAGGGGATTGTGGTTTTATACATCTAACCCCTCTCCTCAGAAACTATCGTTTCTTCGGTCTCTCCCTTATATTTTACGTTGCAAAACACAGGGGAGAAATTTAGAATGTTTTATATTATTGTATAGAAAACTCGTCGGATTGTAACGAAACAAGAAACGTTTCACCTTCCTCTGAGCACGAATATGCGATAGAGGCTATCCCTCCCATATATTTCCTTTTACAACTGCTTCAATCGAGCAATCGTATCGATAGGATTATCCGAGTGGAAAACAAAACTACCGGCAACCAATGCATCGGCTCCTGCCTCAACTAATTGCCGACCGGTATCCAAATTTACCCCGCCATCTATCTCTATAACCGCATGCGAATTTCTACGAGCGATCATCTCTTTCAAATCCCTCACCTTATCCAATATGCGAGGAATGAATTTCTGCCCACCGAAGCCAGGGTTTACCGACATCAGCAAAACCAAATCGACATCTTCGATAATATCTTCCAACAAGGACACCGGTGTATGAGGATTCAATGAAACTCCGGCTTGCATACCTGCTGCATGTATCTGCTGAACAACCCGATGAAGATGTGTACATGCCTCATAATGAACCGTCATAATAGCTCCGCCCACACGCTTGACTTCTGGTATAAACTTTTGAGGCTCGACGATCATCAAATGCACATCAAGAGGTTTTTCACATTGCCGATTCACAAATTCCAACACCGGAAACCCGAAAGAAATATTCGGGACAAACACACCGTCCATCACATCGATATGCAACCAATCGGCGGCACTAGCATTTATCATATCTATCTCATTGTTCAGATTTCCAAAATCTGCCGACAACAACGATGGAGAAATTATCACACTCATATTTTTTACGTATAAACGATTTTTTCGGTATTATACAGACACTCCGTCTGCTTTCGTATTTCACACAAACATAATACAAGGCAAATACAGAACAGGTCTGTTGAGCTTCAACAAGCCTTAACTCTCGTCAAAGGTAATACAAATGAGAGCAAAAACAAATTTATTTAGCATTACAGATGGCTTCCATAATCACATTTTATACAAACGCAGAATTATTCGATATATCCACGAAAAAAATATTGAGAAACTATCTAATTTACTTTATAGAGTCTATCCATTTGCTTACGAACTTTTCCGCTAACAGATAGTTTATTCAACAAATAGTCTTGATTTTCAAGAGCCGATACAATATAAAGGTCTTCGCCTTTGGAATATTCATTAACTTCGTCAATCGCTTGAACCATTCCTTGTATATCGCCTTTCGGAATTTCTCGGGTGTATAATGTCACTCGCCTATCTCCTTTTAATAATTCATACGTAAAATTCTCACAAGGCAACTCTCTAAATTCATACCCTTCTTCGAGCAGCAAGTTGGGAAAATAAAATATATCTTCCCAACTACATGCCAATAAATTATAGTCTTTTTTCTCATCGAACCATTTTTTTACTGCGATTCGCTTACCCTCTTTTACCGTTTTATATTCATGAATATAAAACGGATAAAATAAATTCCCGCTAAGTAACATATACTCGTCTAACGTCGGTATCAGTTGACCTGCACCCACTCCTATCGAGACATGATATTTCGTATAATTTTCCCTACAAAATTGAACATAAGGACCTAACTTCGCATCCGAATCAAGAACATTTCTCCACGGCGAGTCGGGAAAGTCTATTCTTATACCGAGGCATAAAAACAAAACTACGATAGAAACTATACCGTACTTTAAAACCGGTTTCCCTTTGACCCTCTCATATATCCACCTCATAGCATAGACGCTTATGAGAGAAACAAAAGGAATCAAATATAAATAATGTTTAGGCGCACACCCTGTATAACGAAACATAAAATGAATGAGAATAATAGGAATCAACGCTATCCCCATAATTCCAAACTTCTTTTCCCGGAAAAGGACAACCAAACCCATAGGGACAAAAACAAAATTGAGAATCGTATAAAACGTAAATACCGCAAACTTTACTTGCGAAGCGAAACTGTGTGTTTCATTCATACCGTTATAACCGGTCAATGCGGTTAAAGGATTTGCCCGCAGCCCCCAATATCCAATCGTCACAAATAGAAGTATGAGAACAGCTAAAAATACCGATCTCGTTATACTCTCTTTTACACTCTTCCTTTGAAACAAAAAAATAAAAAATACCACCGGATAAACTATCAAGATATCTATCCTATATAAAGGAGCGATTACCATCAACACCATTGCCACATAAAACTTTTCATCTAATAACCTGTTTAGAGCGCAAACAAAAAACACAGCCGCAAAAATCGCCGAATTGGGATACATCGAAATGGCAAAAGACTCTGGAATAAGAAACAGAGAAAGCAAAATATATATTTTTCTAAAAGATGTAATCCGATAAACGAAATTCACACTTTCCACGATAAATAGAGCTCCGCATATGGCAGACAGCAAACAATAGATTTGTTCACATGTCAAAAACGGAAATATATATTTGAATCCTACCATCGTATAGGTTACCAACGGTTGCATTTCATATAAATAAGAATATACTGGCGGGAATGTAAGTCCCTGATTATACATGATATTACACCCCGCAATAACATGCATACTATCTGATTCATAACATGTCAACGGGAAAATACCTATACATATCCATATAAAAAACAATACTAAAACAATAGGATAACTATTACGGGACACAAATTTCCAAAAAGAATCGAAGAAATATTTCCAATTACTATAAACCGACATAACTATACTATAAATTTAATAATTATAGCCCTATTCTATAATATTAAACAAATATATGAATCTCGTTATAATAATGGAAATTAAATAGTGTCAATTTTTTTACCACCACGGCTACTACAAGAAAAAATGAAGCGACAAAGCACTATTAAACAATATCTTATCCTAACACAAACTTTTCAAAGGAACGATAAAACGATCACCCACCAGAAAATCGACACAATAAATAATATTTAAATACAATATTTTAGAATAAACAGTATCTAAAATTCGAAAAAGTAGTATATCTTTGTTGTTATTAAAACTAATTTAGTTTTATCACAAGATCTTACTAATATTAAAACACATGAAAAAGAACCTTACGCTCTTCGTTTTTATAGTGATAGGAATTTTCTCCGTCACGGCCGCGGCTCCCAATTGGGGCGTAGCCGACACATTGGAACACTACGAAATAGGTCCCGGTATAGAGTATATCAAAATCAGATACGAATCGGTTCCCCTCACACTGTGGGCGACCACTATCGACATGACCAATCCTTACAATGTAATTGAACAAGTACAATCGAACAACTCCGTTCCTGATTTAAAACGGGAATTGGTACAAGACATGTCAAAGCGGCTAACCACCCCGGGGCATAAAGTATGCGCGGCCTTCAATCATGACTTTTTCAGTTATGACGAAGGCGTCTGTATCGGACTAAACATTAGCAACGGCGTCATCTCTATGCCAGCAGGTAGCGGAAGATCGACATTTGCTATTACCCAAGATAAAACGGCATCGGTCTTTTTTCCCGTTCCAGAGTGCAAAGCAATTTCGGCATCGGGTGACGAAGTGACAATCGACCATTTCAACTGGGGCGCAGAAACAATCCGCAACGGAGATTGCGTCCTGTTCACAAATATGAACTCACTCAATCTAGATGCCGAGGGAAGATACATAAAAATACGCCCCCGATCCAATTGGATTGTGAATGGAACTCCCACGGTATGCGATGTACTCGAAGTCTCGGATTTACCCCTACAAACTTCCGACACCGATTTTGTTCTATACCTCCGTAATACAAAACTGAATTCACTCCCCGATATAAAAGTTGGCGAAGGAATAACCATCTCGCAAAAATTAGTTGCCGGAAAATTCGGAACACCACCAGACAATATCTTACAAGCATTCCACGGATACCCCAGCATAGCCTATGAAGGAAAACTCCACGACGGAGAATATAATGACTTTGAAAACGGACGGGAATATGAAACTTCTTGTCGCACAATGGCAGGCATGTCACAAGATGGAAAAACCGTCTATTTCGTAGCTACGGAATTATCGGAAAATAGTGCCGGTATCAACTGTATCGACATCGCTAATTGGATGTTGGCTCATGGAGCTTGGAATGTAGTCAATTTCGATAGCGGTGGCTCCACCGCCATTGTCGTCGACCACACCATGCTGAACCTTCCAGGAAGAGGATCTTTACGCCCGGTTATGGACGGAGTTCTCCTTGTTTCAACTGCTCCCGAAGACAATGTCGTGGCCCATTATTCATTCTCAAAAACACAATTAAATGTACCGATAATTTCCCTTGCACCCCTCACCTTAATTTCTCAAAATAAATACAAAGATGTGATCGAACGCAACGTAGAAGTAGAAGGTTTCGCATTCCGATGTGAACCGGCCGAATTGGGTTGGGTGGACAAAGAAGCTGTTTTCCACGCCGGAGAAACGGTCATGTCTGGCAAAATTATAGCCGAGAAAAACGGAATCACGGCCGAACTTCCCGTTTCGACCCGTCCGGTACAAGACATACATATAGCAGCCGATGAAATTCTCATAGACAGTGTACGTCCCTACCGAATCAATTTAGAAGGAAACATCAACGGTCAAGTATATACGCTCGACCCGGACGCTTTCGCATGGACCTCGTCCAATCCATCTTGCTGCCGTATAGAAAACGGTATCTTAAAAGGAATAGAAAACGGAGAAACGTCGCTCGTCGGGACACTCGACACAATTACCGTCGGCTTAAAGGTTATCGTCGAAATAACTCCGGAGACTCTTGTACACGAAAATTTCTCCGATCTATCAGACTTTCCTCTATTCTCGACCGTATCTAACACGCTCTCAATTTCTCACGAAGAATTACCGACCGGCTGGCCAGATGGAGCCGTATTGCAGTTCGATCAAAAAACAGGAAGAAACCCTTATGTAGAAATGGGTAAAAGTTATCGTCTATATAGTTTACCCGACTCAATCTCCCTACAACTGAATTTGTCGAAAGAAGCACTGGCAGCCATCAAACATATCCGTTTCGATTTCACGCATAAAAACGGAAAGAGCTACTGGCAACCCGAATATATTCCATCGGACACGGGCGATCAAACTATCGTATGGGCTTTCTCCAAAAACGGTATAGCTTTTCCCACTGAGGATTTTCCTCTCACATTAGAAGCGATACGGTTCGTGCTAAATCCGGGTAGCCGTTCTGAAATCACGATTCCTCTGCGGGAACTCAAAGCCTACTATCCAGTCAAAGCAAGTTCCGCGATAAATAATGTATATACCGAAAATAACTTTGCATGGATCACTGCCGAAGGAGAACTTCGCCTCCACTATAATTTGCAACAAACCGGTAGTGCCGATATTTCTATTTGGACCACCACAGGACAACAAATTTCCGAATATATCTCCAACCGAGAACTTCCGGGAACTTATACCTATAATATCCCAGACCGATTCCTTTCTCCCGGAATATATATATTGACAATCCGAGCAAACGGAAAAAACCAAAGTCTAAAATTCAGGGTAAAATAAGATTGTTTTTTATCGATAAGGGATATTTCCAATGGAAATATCCCTTATCATTTATCTCTATGAAATAAAATTTTAATTCATAATAAATCTACTCACAAACGAGAAACAGGTTCAAAATCAATAATAAAGGGACTTTCCCCTTTAAACAATAAACCACAAGAGCAAATTTAGAACGGATTATTAGGCTCGGCAAAATCGTAAAATGTTCCATAATTACCACGACGAGGAGCCCCCGGCATATCCGGATAAAAATTAGGACATTCCTCCACCTTAGCCTTCAATTTAGCATAAATGGTCTTAATTTCGTTACTACACGTATCTATATCAATAGGATGCTCTTCCATAAAATCTGTTTTTGTATTATAGAACCGGCCATCCCAATAATATTTCCACTCAGTGGTGCGTGCAGCACGAGACGCATAAGGAGCCGCAGCCACAGGCCATAATGGATTATAGTGCATCAAAGAAATTTCCTTTTCAAGAGGTTTTTCTCCAACGATTTCCGGGAAAAGACTCACCCCATCTAAACCATATTCTTCTGGTACTGCTATACGCATGGCATCGGCAAAAGTCGGGAAAAAATCAGTAAAATCGACCAATCGCTGGCTTTCCCTCGGCTCTAATTTATCTCCCCAGCATATAATCAACGGGACAGAAGTACCTATACCCCTAGGGTCTCCTTTACCGCCTCGACGCAAAGTACCATCGGACATTTGTGAAACAATACGCGTAGAAGTCCCATTATCGGACGTAAAGATAAATATCGTATTTTCCCATTGTCCATTACGTTTCAACCGATCGATCATGCGCCCCACTTTCTTATCAAGATAAGCTACCATATCTTTGAAATTAGCCGTATCTTTCTGAAAACGACCTGCAAAATCCAAATCCCAACTCTCTGAATCGGGGGTAGGCGTGTGCGGCGTATGTACTAAGGGAGTAGAGTAATAAAGCAAAAATGGTTTATCTGAATCTTTCTGTTTATCCAAAAATTCAAAAGCGGCCGATTCGAAACCATCAGGGCCATAAATCGAATACTCATAATGACCGTGATTATCCATCATACAATTGGCATAACGATCTGTACCAGTCGGACCATTGAATTCTTTATATACTTCAAGTTGAAACAAACACCACTCGTCCCACCCCAACCGGGTCGGCATCTCACGTGAACGCCCCAACTGCCATTTACCAAACATACCAGTCGTATAACCAGCCTGCTGTGCCAACTGCGAGAAAGTAGGCTCATCGTCGTTCATATAGCCAAAACAAACATAATTTTTATCGTTATACAATCCAGTCATAAGCTGTACACGAGAAGGAGAACTAAGAGGTTGGGCATGCATATTCGGGAAAAACAACGACTTTTCAGCCAAAGAATCGATAATGTGTGTATCATACGACACACCACCCATACAGCCGAAACACTCGGCCCCGATATCATCTGCTAAAAACAAAACGATATTGGGACGTACCCCATTTTCAATCGAACCATTTTTGTCAGTACAACCACTACCGACAAGTGAAAGCATCGAAAGCCCTGTGATTTGAAGTTTTCTTGAATTGATCATAATAGTTTTGATATAAGATTAAGATTTCCACAAAGATAAAGTTTTTTTTACACTTCATCGTTTACACTAAAAATATCTTATCCTCATACACATCTATTTATCCCTCCCGAGATAATCGATAACAAAACCGGTGACGCTCGAAACAAATATCGAGAATTCCAAATCGTACAAACCGAGCAATATACTCTATCGCCAACCGATAAGAAATATGAGCCAACCGGCTATATTTACTAACTGTTATTTCTTGATGTTCAGCCAAATAATCAAGTAACAATTGTTCTCGTTCGGTATATTTCACAAGAGTTCCCCAAGTGCTGTTTTTCTGTCGCCACACAGCCAAATGCACAGGTGTTGCCAATATATTCTCGTCGGCAATCCGCACATAAGCTAAATACTTTCCGGTTTCGTCCTGCACTTGCACGGGCTTTTGTTCGGCTTTCGGAATCTCTGCAACAAGCACCGTTTTACCGTCCACTTCATAAGTCTGCACACTTATCTCCACATTAGGCCGGCAATAAAGTTTGGCAGCAGCCTCTATCATATAAATCTCTTCTTCCGAACGCACCCCGGCTATTCGACCGTTGTCCTTCACACCTATCAATAAACGTCCTCCGTCCGTATTGGAAAAAGCAGACAAGGAACGGGCTATTTTTCGAGCATCGGAAATCTCGAATTTAAAATCCTGCTGCTGGTGTTCTCCTTCTGCGATAAGTTGTTGTAAATACACCTTGTCGGAATTCGGTCTCATGGTTTACTCTATTTTTTCATTAACTGTTGCAACCGATAACGAAATCGTAGCCAAAATAGAAATCCGGCCGTAAACAGCCCCGCAGGAAATGCGACCCACACGCCTACGACACCTCCGCCCCATGTAAACCCACACAAATAGCCCACAGGTAAAGCAACTATAAAATACGAGAAAAAGGCAATCCACATCATGGGCTTGACATCGGTCGTTCCTCGCAAAGCATTGGCAAAAGTAATCTGCAAAGCATCTCCGAACTGATAAACAATCAGCGAAAATATCAACGAAGAAACAACTATCATAACTTCATGGTCTTCTGTAAAGCTATATATAATGGGAGTCCTCACCAAATAGAAGAATAGACTGGCAACAATGGCAAGCGATAAAATAATTCCCATTCCCGAATTTACAGCTCTACGCAAATTGGGGAAATCCTTCTGCCCCATAAAATGGCTGACCCGCACAGCCAAAGCAGCACCCATACCATAATATACCATAAACCCGATAGTACTGACCGAAATCATTATTTGATGGGCCGCCAACGGAATGCTGCCCAGCCACCCTACCATAATAGCACTCAACGAAAAGGCCGCAGTTTCCATACCCATTTGCAAAGCGATAGGCCACCCCAAAGCATTGAGTTGTATAAAATCATTACGATTGAATCGAGAGCGTAAAATCGCCTCCCTATATACTTTATACCGTCGCGCAACAGCAACGACCCCGATAAAGACCAACAGCATAACAATACGCGAGACCAATGTACTCACACCCGCCCCGAACAAGCCCCATTCGGGGAATCCGAAACTTCCGTAAATCAACAAATAATTCCCGAAAATATTCAATGCGTTTCCACCCAATAAAATCCACATCGGTGTACGAGTATCGGTCAACCCTTCCGCAAACTGCCGGAAGCCGTTAAACAGCATGATAAACAATAAAGAAATCAGTTGCAAAACAAAATACGGACGTATGTGAGGCAACAATTCCTCTGGCTGTCCCAACTTATCGACAAAGCAATAGACCGTATACATTACAGCAGTCAACAATACTGCAACCGATGCATTAGCAGCCAAAGCATTACGAAATACTCGTCCTATCCCTTGTGTGTTTCCCCCACCCTGCAACATACCGATTAGAGGAGTCAATCCATAAGAAAAACCGGTCGCAAAGATGATTGCCAGATTGAATACATTATTCACGAACGCAGCCGCAGCCAACTCCTCCGTACTATGATGCCCGATCATTATCGTATCGGCCAAACCCAATATAATCATACCCAACTGTCCTACGACAATCGGTAAACCTAGTCTTAGCAAAGAACTAACCTGCTGTTTATAAGGGAGTAATTGCATTGAGCTCATATCATACAATCTTACAAAAATTAAATGAAGTGCAAAGATAATGCAAGGCAAGAGAAAGACAAAGTGAACTTGTTTACTTTTCTTTCTCTTGCCTTGCATTGCCAATCTTGGACTTTTGTCAATCGCTCATGTAAATCGAATACAGAAACAACTTCTATTCATTTCTCAGAATGAAAATCGGTATCTATCCGACAAATAGATAGATACCGATTGATAGAAAGTTGTCATAACTGGATTATGCTTAACTGACTTGAATACCGACTTTCCGGTTCAAAGTCCCCTACAAACTCACTTTATAACAATGATCATTTATATATACAAGGTAAAATCCGTGTATCGGTAAATCCAGTTCATGTTTGCCTATTGTAATTTGTCTACTAAGTATCAACTTACCCTCGATAGTATATATTCGGACAAGAGCATCTCGGGCAACCCCTACATATAAGATTCCGTTATGAGCATAAACTTTATCAGAGTCTATACCATCAACATTTTCGATGGAGGAAGAGAGTCGTACGATTTGAGGTTCTGAATACTCCGAATATACGTTGGGTCCCCAAATTCCTTCTTCATCTAACGAATAGGACCAAGAAGCTACAGAATAAAGATATTCATCGCTTTCAGAACCCGTAAGGTCGGTAAAGGTGTACGAGGTGTTATCGATACCTTCCACTTCGAACGATGCCAATGCAGAAGTATAACTCTCTCCGGCTCTTAGAATTTGCTTTACGAAAATATCATCGATAAACATTTTATCCGTTCCCGAGAAAGTAACGGTAAAATGAGTTTGAGCCGACCCATTAGTAAAATCTACGGAAAAAGAATGCTCTCCCACGGTTTTCATCAGATACTCGCGATGTTCTTTTTCACCTTCACAATAACTATCCACATAGACAGTATCGCCAGCATGAATCGCATACACATTCAGTTGCACCGTGTATTTGCCATCGTTACGAGACAAATCAAATTCGGGAGACGTGATTTTTCCTTCCTCAAAATCACGGTAGTAATTATCGATACCTATCATTCCTTTAACCGTACAACCCATATTGACACCCCAACCGGGCACTTTGCTATATTTATTAAAGTCATAATCATAAAAGTAACCGGGCCATTCAAATGTTCCCTCCGTGATCGTTTCTAAATCCTCGTGCACCAGCGTGTATTCTTCATCGGATCGGGCTGTATGTTTCAAAAAGTGGCGCACGGCATATCCCATTGCACGCTCAACAGGATACCATCGAGCAGTATATCCTGTATCGGTTATATCGGTCGGATCGGCTAATTCGGGCACTGGCATAGTACGAATGGGGACATACACTTGTACCTCGTTCGATTCAACAGAAGTGTATTTGTCATTCTTGGCTTTTACCGTGAAGAAATAAGTTTTTCCTTTTTCCATACCGGTAACTTGACATTCACATTCCGTCGTTTCGATATTCTCTGCAATATATACACGGTGTGTTTTCTCTTCATCGGCATAATAATAAGCAGACGTAAGATAAGAGGTTGCCGACCACACGGCATCCCATCGAGCGGTAAAATGCTCGAATGTTACATCTTTGGGTGAGATCGCGTGGGGTGAGCAAATATCGTACACGTCTTGTATGATTTCAATATCGTCTATCAGCCACGAATCGTTGTATGCCCCGATTTGTACATAGGCCAAGCGACTCCCCATACCGAAATTGTGCTGAAAAGGGACTTCGATCGTTTGCCATTGGTCGGTGATGGTGCATTTCTCACTCGTATAGTAGTTGTTACTGTATTGATCTTGCAAATAAAGGATAAGCGAGTCCTTCGTTTGGGCAATCGAACGTGCTCGGAATCGCAGTATGAAGTTACCATCGTCCAAACGCACATCGGTATACGGCGTTTGAATCCACCCCTGTGTCTCCCCATATGTATAGTCATCATAAGAGAGTACAGCGCAAACTCCTCCGGCTTGATGAATACCTCGTCCTTTCCACTGTATGCCGTGCGTGAACTCCATAGGAATCATTGCATTTCCTGTCGAAAGTTCACTCTCGGCAGGCGTGGATTCGGTTCCTTCGGTAAAAGCCGAAAAATCTTCCGATAAAATAGCGAGTTGTTCGCCACGAGCAGCATAAGCCGAAACAATGTTGACACCTAAGAAGATAGTCAAACAGATTGATGTAATTTTTTTCATAAGCAATAATATGATTTTATAATTAGGAAGTGTTCTCTATAATAATGAAGAAATAAGTTTTAAACAAAAGTAACGCCGATAATTCTTTATTAAAAATAATCGACGTTACAATTAAGCCATTATATTGTATTGATAATCAGACATTTTCAAATAGAATATTACAAACAATATTTGTTAAACACTAACTATCAACAATTTACACATCAAATAGTTCCTACCGATATTTTTACATTAATTTACTTTTAATCCGACTTTTCTGAGTACGGATAGCATTTAGACTTACTCCTTTGCAAACAGCACATTCTTTGGTATTAAGTCCGCACTTGACCAAACAACATAAAACCGCCTCATCTTGCGTTAATTTAGTATGTTTTTTCAAAGCATCGATATATTCATTAAAAGCTTTGTGTATAGACTGCGAGACCATCTGTCGTTCATCAATACTCAATACCGATTCCGATTTCGCCTCGATCATCGATTTCATATTTTTGTATGCTTTGGTTCGCATGAAAGATAAAGCACATACATCACCCTTTTTATCGATGAGTGATTGTAGTTCTTTTCGCTCGTTATCGACCTGCCGGGCGACGACATTCGATTCGCCCATATTCCCCTTTATATTACCCTCATCGCACTCGTGAGCTGTTTCTATCTTTTGACGCAACGCCTCCACCTGAGCTTTCCACGCTTTATCTCTTGACCTTCTTTTTTGAATATACAGAAATAAGATAAGCAAAGCTCCAATAATAACTACGGCAATCCAACGATAATATCGAGTTTTCTCGGTATAAAGAATCTGCTCCAAATCATATTGATATTCTGTCTCTCCCATTGACTCGGTACGATTAATTTTTTCAATAGAATCATTAGCAAGATTCAATAAATTTACACATTCTTCATAGAGCGCACCGTTTTTTGTTTCGAGAGCAACTTCGCAAAGCTGCTTATAGCTATTGGCCCTTGTATAAATATTGGGGCTTAAACTTCCTTGCCGGCTATAATGATATGCAGAATCATACTGTCCAGATAATAAAAACATCTTACCTATGGCAGAATACGTTCGATATATCAAAGTACTATCCTTAGACAGAGAAATAGCTCTATACGCGTGCTTTGTAGCCTGTTCGAGATCTTTGAGTTCTCCGTAAACGACCGACAGATTGTTATGAGCGGCTGTCATTTCCAAAGTGTCCGAAGCAGCTTCCGATAACGACAAAGCTTCTTTAATGTATCCGAGTGCACTGTCGGGACTGTTCTTATACAGATAATCTTTCCCTACTTCCCGTAAAGCTCGAGCCGTATATTTCGTCGAATCGTTCGCCATACATTCTTTCAAGGCGATAGTGTGCTCTTCTAACGCTCTATTGTACAGATGATGCGTACGCAGTAAGTTTCCGAGACGCAAATGCAACGCAACCGATAGATCCGAATTCGGGCTAGTAAGGCTCAATGCCCGACGATATAAATATGCAGCCGAATCGGGTTGAAAAGATTCTATTTCAATCCCATATTCATATAAGCGTGTTGCCTTTTCTTGATATCGGTCACTATGGCAAGCAAAAAAACAAAGCAAAATGACAATATAACATATACGGGAATTCATGAGTGCAACTGCTTGGTATAAGTAACAACAACGAAAATCTTAGCAAAGATAATTTTATCAGCCGGGAAAATTATAAAATGTGAATAAAAAACAGCAAAAAAGTACAATTTATACAAATAGGTAAAAAGGTGACAATAAATGCCCCAGCAAACCTAAGGTACAAATCAACTATACCCGAACTCTCCTCGACATACGAAAACCACCATCTATTCAGCCGGATAAAATAACAAAAAAGAGAGAGCCCGATTTTTACACGATAAGCTCTCTCCTTCAATTTCTATTTCATCGACTCTTTCAGAACAATTTCTCTGGGTATTCACCGGCAGCAATCAACGCATGAATTTTGTCGACAACCGACTGCCTGTCGGCAGCATAAGTTACCCCGAACCATTTCGACGGAGTATCGAGAACCGTTACAGAGGCCTTGCCAGTTTGAATCAAATCATTTACCAACAAAGGTATAAAATACTCAGCTTTAATATTATCTGCATTCTCTTTCAAGAACTTAACGAAATACTCTTCGGAATATTTGAAATAATCGGGTGTGAATCCCCACATATTCATCGAAACAGGAGCATTGTCATCGATAGCAGTCCAAGTATCCCCTTCTTTAAACATCACCTTGCCGTCGCGACGTTCTATCTGAGTACGTTCTACAACAGATGTAAGATGTTTCTCGGCATTGGTCTCGCACACGCCACGAGCAACAGAACCGCTCTCAGACAGCGTATTTCCCACGCGATAACCCACCATACAATACTCATTTTTCTTTCCTTCCAGACCTTTCAAATAATCGGCCAAAATAGCAAAACTTTCGCGACCGTAGAAATCATCGGCATTAATAACGGCAAATGGCTCTTTAATTACATCTTTACCCATCAACACGGCATGATTAGTTCCCCACGGTTTAGTACGTCCCTCGGGACACGTGAAGCCCTCCGGCAAATCGTCGATAGACTGGAATACCAATTCACAAGGAATATGACCTTCATATTTAGAAAGAATCTTATCCCTGAAATCTTGCTCGAAATCCTTACGAATTACGAAAACGACTTTACCGAATCCTCCGCGTAAAGCATCGAAAATCGAATAGTCCATAATCGTTTCACCGTTAGGACCAAGACCGTCGAGCTGTTTCAGTCCTCCATAACGACTACCCATACCGGCAGCCAATACAAAAAGAGTTGGTTTCATAGCAGTTACTTATTTTTAGTTTTCCATGAATTGCAAAAGTAATTATTTTTTATGATAAAAATCAGCAATACACCTTCAACTTTCACCCAAGTGTTCCTAAAACAAATATTATCTACCTGTTAAACCCCAACGCTCAATAGAGAGAGTCCATTTTGTTCACGAGAATAATGTTAAAAATGGGACGATAGGTCGAAAAAAAATCCTTTTTACTTTCTGATTTGAAAAAAAACATCTTTATTTGCAACGAATAATAATTATCGAATCACTCTAAATAAAGATTGCCTATCGACAAAACATTACGCTTGAATCAAAAAAAAGAGAGGTAGTAATGAACGATTTATTCGATCGCACCGACGAAGAACTGGTTGCGTTGTATGCCGAAGGTAATAATGGAGCTTTTGATGTTTTGCTTAAACGACATCAGGTCCGTACTTTCAACTACATTTATTATATTGTAAAAGACAAAGAATTGGCGAACGACATCTTTCAGGAAACTTTCGTCAAAGCTATTATGACTATCAAACAAGGACGCTATACCGAAAACGGCAAGTTCCCTGCATGGATTTCCCGAATCGCCCATAATCTCATTATCGATTTTTTCCGACAGGAAAAAGCCGATAATTATGTTATCACCGATAATGAAAACATGGATATCTTTAATCGCAAAGAATTGAGCGAAGAAACCGTCGAAGATACAATTGTACAAAACCAGATCGAAGCCGATGTTCGCAAACTTATCAAGGCCCTTCCACACAGCCAGAGGGAAGTACTTGTCATGCGTTATTACAAAAACATGAGCTTCAAAGAAATTGCCGACCATACCAAAGTCAGTATTAACACAGCCTTAGGGCGGATGCGCTATGCCATTCTCAACCTGAGAAAAATGGCCGAGGAAAACAACATCGTACTGACATTATAAAAAAACAAGCAGGTACAGATAATAATTACAAGGCTACCGACGTTTATAATACATAAACATCAATTTTTATTAGCCTATGAAAAAAATCTCTACCTCTAAAAACACAACGAGAGTACAAAACGCAAAAGTATTACAACCAACGGCCTCGACAATCGATTTTATTAGGCAATTTGCCAGAGTATATTCATTCGATTCCCGATTGCCGGCCTCGTTAGGAGGATTGGTAAATAACTAAAAAGAAAAGGGGAGCAGATAATCTGCTCCCCTTTTCTTTTCTACTCTATTAACCTCAGTAAGAAAACTTTCCCGTAACCACTCCTTTTTTCTCTTCTTTTCTTTCTTTATATAATACTATAATTTTTTATAAAAAAAGAATGTAAGTTTTCTTTTTTATCTTATAATATTAGTATATTAGCACTGCGATTTTCTTTATTTCTCATTACTCATAAAACCTTAAACAACTGAATATCATGTAACAAAAACCATATTTAACACGATTATTGTCTCTATACTATTTTTCAGACAAGCTATACATTTTATTTTAATTTAAAGTTGAATGACATTAGTTACTCAAGAAGATAGTGATTTCACAAACATTTTTAGAAGTTCTAAAAATGGATTTATCCAGTTTGCATATTCCTATCTTGGGAACATGCAAGACGCAGAAGACGTAGTCATGGAGTCCTATATCCAATATTGGGAGAACAAGGACAAAGCGACGTTCCAAACTTCCAATATAAAAGGATACATCTTTACAATTATAAGAAACCGATGTATCGATATTCTGGAAGAGAGAAAATACTTATTACAAAAAAACGACGAGCTCTATAAACACATAATAGGTGAAATAGAACTCAATATATCCTCATTGAAAGGATGCGATCCCTCCGAACTATTCACCAGCGAAATAGAAAATATAGTAAACGATACTATCAAAACACTCCCTAATCGCACCCGTGAAATCTTTTACGAAAGATACCTCGAACAAAAATCCTACAAAACCATTGCCGAAAACTTCGGTATTTCGGTAAAAGGCGTAGAATTCCATGTCACAAAAAGCCTGAATGTCCTAAGAAAAAAATTAAAAGACTATTTATAAAAATTCCGAGCCACGCTGTAACGAAATCCGACTAAAATACCACGAAAATCAACCAACAAACTATAAAAACACAAATCCACTCTTCATTTTTCTCAAAAAAAATTTATTTTATTACTAGGGATATACCCTGTTTTTCGGTTTATATAATGTATGGAAAAGAAAACATTATATAGATATTTCGGAAATTGCGCAACCGAAGAGGAGCGCATTCAAGTTTTGGAGTGGACAAAAGCCTCTCCCGAAAACCTCAAAGAGTTCTGTCGTGAACGCAACATATACAATGCCATTTTATTATCGACCGACAATATACAGCGTACCAAATACGACTTCCGCCGCCACTACCGTGCACAACTTCTACGTATCGCCGCCGTTGTCATACTATTGTTGTCGGTAGCATTCGGCAGTTTCTATCTCACGATGGGCGATCGCATCGTTCCCCTCTATTCATTGACCGTACCGGCCGGTAACAGCAATACCCTGCTCCTGCCCGACGGTACGAAAGTATGGCTCAATGCAGGTTCCACGATAAAATACCCCTCGTCGTTCTTGGGAATGCAACGCAATATAGAAATAGAAGGCGAAGCCTATCTCGAAGTCGCCCACAACCGTTGGAAACCATTTATCGTAAATACGCCTAACGGAAAAGTTAAAGTGTTGGGAACCAAATTCTACGTGACTTCCACACTCAAAGAAAAAGACTTCATGGTTTCGCTCATCGAGGGTTCTGTAAAAATATCATCGGGCGAAAAAAGCGCGATGCTCAAACCCGGATACCGGGCTCAATTCAAAGACGGCGAGTTCAAGCAATCGGTAATCCGCACCTTTGAAACCGAGCTTTGGAAAGACGGCATCTACTACTTCAAGGACAAATCGTTCGACGAATTGATGGAAGGATTCGAAAAATCTTTCGGTGTAAAAATCAGTATCGACAAAGACATCAAAAGCACCGAGTGCTACACTGGTAAGTTCTATCGCTACAATGGCATTCAACATGCGTTGCAAGCACTTCAACACGATTTCAACTTCGATTTCAAATGGGATAAAGAACTCAATACAATACAAATCACTTCTAAACACAAATAATATCCAAAAGCCTATGAATACATAAAAGCACACCATCTCTTATCTATCATTTTAAAATCAACAATTTATTTATTTCAGTTATAAAACTTTTGAATACCACAAAACACACGTATGTATAGAAAAAGTTTAAAAGCAATTATTGCAGTTTTAGCACTGGCTTACGCATTCGAAGCAAGTGCCGATGCGTATTCACGCATATCCCTATCCGAGGCAAATACTCCGATAGACGAAGTTTTGAAAAAAATCGAGAAAGAAGCTCAGTGTCTGTTTGTTATCAATACCCAAGTGGACACGAAACGCAAAGTAAACCTTAACGTTCAAAATAAGACGGTCAGCGAAATACTCGATATCATGTTCAAAGGGACCGACGTTTCTTACTCGATACAGAACCCCAACATCATGTTGTCGAAAAAAGCCGCATCTGCGCAAGGAAATGTCGCCAGCGCAAGTGCGACGACTCAAAGTGCCAACACGAAAATTATAACCGGTAACGTTACCGATGCCTCCGGCGAAACACTCATCGGCCTCACCGTAAAGGTTGCGGGAACCAGTGTAGCGACGGCAACCGATATCGATGGTAACTACTCTATCAAAGTGCCGGCAGGAAGCAACGAATTGGAATTTTCCTACATCGGTTACCAAACTATCAAACGCCCCATCAACGGACAAAATAAAATCAATGTAGTGATGCAAGACAACACGAAGTTGCTCGACGAAGTCGTAGTCACGGCTATGGGTATCGCTCGTAAAGAAGAAACCCTTTCCTACTCGACGCAAACCGTCGGAGGCGACGAGCTCACTCGTGCAAAAGAAGCCAACCTCATCAACTCGTTGCAAGGGAAAAGTGCGGGTCTGGTCATCACGCCTAACTCCGGCGGAGCCGGTGGAGCCTCCAAAATCCTTCTACGGGGTAATGCGTCTATGCTGGGTAACAACTCGCCGCTCATCGTAATCGACGGTGTGCCCATGCAAAACAGCGTGGCCGGGCAAATGGACATGGACGGTGGCGGTGCTACAATGATGGTCGACGGTTCGAAAGAAAGTAGCGATGCCCTTTCCCAACTCAACCCCGACGACATCGAATCGATTACCGTGCTGAAAGGAGCAAACTCCGCAGCCCTTTACGGTAGTGCCGCCTCTAACGGTGTACTTATGATTACCACCAAAAAAGGTAAGGAAGGACAAATCCGTATCGATGTATCGAGCAGTACGACATTCGAGACTCCTCTGAAACTCCCCAAGTTACAAAACAGATATGGAGCACAAATGTCCGGGTCGGTCGAAAACGGATTCACCATGAACTCTAATAGCTGGGGACAACGCATGAACACTCTCGGTGACGAATATTACGACACCGCAAACTCCCCCTATCACCTCACCCGCAATGCTTACGACATCAGCGACTTCTACCGGGTAGGAACCAACTTCAACAACTCCATCGCATTGAGCGGAGGTACAAAAGTGGCACAAACCTATTTCTCTTACGGAAATACCACAGCCAACGGTATCGTCGAAACCAATAAATTCGAACGGCACAACATCTCGTTGAGGCAAAACTTCTCCTTCTTCAAGGACAAACTGAAAATCGATATTTCGGCGAATTACATCAATCAAAAAACAAAAAACCGTCCCACCGGTGGTACGTTCTTCAACCCCATCTATCAAGTATATACATCACCGCGTAACATCGATATGAATTGGTATCGCAAAAACTATTACGACACCAGTGCAACATGGCAGTCCAATCCATATAGCTACATCGCTTCCGAAATCGGAGCAGACGGGTTACCCATATCGGTGATACAATCGGGCAAGACATCTACCCTTTCCGATGCCAACTATGGCAAACAAGTTTGGTTCACCGATGCCATCAACCTCAATAACCCGTGGTGGTTGCTCAACCGTATGACCAGCGAAGAAGTGATTAACCGCACATTCGGTAGTATCGCTGCCAACTGGCAAATCATCGACGGCCTCAACTTGCAAGCTCGTATCAAATATGATTACAACGAACGCAACGATGAAAACCGACAATACGCCACCACATGGGGTAATGCCGAAATGATTGACCGGGGTCGTCTTATTCTCGACCATACCAAGTCGCAAGACTTCTACGGCGATTTCATGCTAAGCTACAACAAAACATTCAAAGATTTCACCATCGGGGTCAATGCCGGCGGTAGCATGATGAATTCTTCCTACGATCAATGGATGATTACTCCTATTGCCAAATCAGGAGCACCCTATACCGAAGACCTCTCGTGCAACCAATTCGTTCTTTCCGATATTTATCTCAACAGTAGCGAAAACTACGGAGGACTTACTACCAAAAACTGGGAACGAGCCATTTTCGCTACGGCACAAGTTACTTGGCAAGACAAAGTAACGGTCGAGGGTAGTTACCGAGACGACTGGTATCGCGCCTTTACACAGTTCAAAGATATGGATCCCCACTTTGCCTACTATTCGGCAGGTGCATCCGCTCAAATGAACAAGATACTTGTTTTGCCCGAACAAATCAACGAATTGAAACTACGGGCTTCGTACTCCGAGGTCGGTAACTCTATTCCTAATAACCTATTCCTCGCATCGGCAAAACGTAATCCGGCGACAGGAGCCTACATCAGCAGTGCGATCATTAACTTCAAAAATCCCAAACCCGAAACCACACAATCGTTCGAAGCTGGTTTCGACATCAGTCTGCTCGATCGCTCCATCTCGTTGCAAGCCACCTACTACAACGCCATCATGAAAAACCAATTCATGAAATACGAAGGTGCTGCCGGCAAGGAAATATATATCAACGGTGGTAAGGTACGTAATCAAGGTATCGAGTTAACCGCATCCTATATCTTCGCTCCCAACAACAATTTCAGTTGGATTACCAACTTCAATTACGCCTACAACGACAACAAAATCCTCACGGTAGCCCGTAAGCAAAACGGACAAAAATATATCCACGAAATCGATATGGGTAACCTCAGCGGTCTGAAAATCAAATTCGAAGAAGGCGGTTCTTATGGTGACCTCTATGCCGTCGACTTTATGAGAGACGAAATAACCGGAGAAATCGTTGTCGACCCTCAAACCGGAGCTCCATTCAAACTCAATGGACAAGCCAACGAATACCTCGGCAACATGAATGCCAAGCACACTCTCGGTTGGTCCAACACCTTCAACTACAAAGACTTCTCCTTCTATTTCCTTATCGATGGAAAAATTGGCGGTAAAGTCATCTCCTTCACCGAGGCATACCTCGACTATTTCGGCACATCGCAACGTACGGCCGATGCACGAGATTATGCACTTAACAACAACCTCTATTGGACCTCCGAGGACGGTGTTGTCACCAAGCCCGGCATGTATATCCCGGGAACAAACCAAGTCGTTCCGGTCGACCAATATTATCAGACTATCGGCGGTGGATCACCCGTAGGACGCAACTACGTATATGATGCTACGAACTTCCGTCTTCGTGAGATTTCATTGGCATATACGTTCCGCAATCTCTTCGGACAAAGCAAGAACCTCACGGTATCGGCCAATGCCCGTAACTTGTTCTTCTTGTACATCGATGCACCCATCGACCCCGATACTTCGTTGAGTACACAAAATGCTCTGGGTAACGTAGATATTTTCAGTATGCCTACTACCCGTTCTTTCGGTATTTCACTTAAAGCATCATTCTAACGAAACATAACATCATGAAAAAAACAGTATATTTATCAGCATTCGTTTTTGCCGCGGCAATCTCCTTAATCGGTTGCGGCGACCCTCTGCTCGACGATCTGAACTCCAACATCGAAGTCGGTTCGGGCGACCTCTCTATTGCCGAGAACTATGAACAGGCAGCCGGTATGTTCCTGACAGCACAGCAAAAAATGCACGATGTCGGAGCATCGAACGGTGCACACGTCTATCAAGTACAATTCAACATTCACATCGACAATTATTCGGGATACATGGCTGGAACACAAAATTTTAGCGGGAACCTGCCCTCTACCTATCGGTATTTTGCACAATACTGCGATGGTCCCAAAGCCAGTTTTTTCAACGTAGCACAAGCAGCCTTACCTGTAATGCGCTCGGCTGCCGACCTCAATCTGCGAGAAATCGGAGCCATGTGCAACATCATGTATTGTTTCTCTGCATTGGAACTTTCCGATGTGTACGGACCTTTCCCGTGGACCGATTATAAAAACGATGTGCAGGAACCTCCCGTAACCTACGAACCGATGGATCAAATTTACGACTCCCTGTTCGTCAATCTCAAAGATGCGGGGAAAATATTGAAAGAGTTTACCTCTACTTCCGAAGAACATCAAGATACCATTAATCAGATTCTGGCTCAATACGACAAAATCTGCGGCGATGTAAAAACATGGGAACAATTCTCCAATTCCATTCGTCTGCGCATGGCCATGCGTATGTCCAACGTCAATCCCGATAGAGCTAAAACCGAAGCGCAATCGGCTATCGACGACGGACTTATCGAAAAAAGCATCGAGTACAACACGATGGTTAATAACGGAACCAATCACCCGTTGGCATTTATCTCCATTCTTTGGAACGACACACGTATAAACGCTTCGCTCGAAAACATCATGAAACGACTCAAAGTACCTTTCATGGATAAAATTTTTGAAAAAAATAGCGATGCCATACGAGACGAAAACGGAGAAACGACGTGGCAAGCACAACAAGACATTGTGGGAGTCCGCACGGGAATCCAACTCACACCTCGGGACGATAATAACCAATACACCAAATTTTCAGGTGTCACAAGTGCTTTCGCAAATTTCCCGCTCGCCATTTTCAAACTCTCCGAGCGTTACTTTCTGCAAGCCGAGGCAGCCCTTCGATGGAATATCGGCGGATCGGTCAATACAAACTATCTGAGAGGTGTTGCTGCCATGTTCGACGATTACGACATCGCACAAACCGAACCCGACTTCCAAACCTATTGGAATCAAGAATCGGCAGATACTTCTATCGACTACGTGGATCCGCACAACTCACGCAACAACACCAAAGGTCTGGTTACCGTAGGAGTAAAAATCAACAACAGCGACGACAATAAAGTAAAGCTCGAAAAAATCATCACCCAAAAATGGCTCGCTCAGTTCCCTATGGGACTTGAAGCATGGAACGACTTGCGCCGTACCGGTTATCCTCGCATATTCCCCGTCAACGATATCGGAGACGGCTCGTTGGGAAAAGGTCGTATGATTCGCCGTATTCCGTGGAACATGACCGATGCGGCAGCCGCCCAAGATGTCAATACGTCGGGGATCCAAGCCCTCGGAGGAAGTAACCTGATGCGCACTACCCTTTGGTGGGACGTAGAAGACCCTGCCGGATTGGGCGACAATCGTCGTTGGGAAACCGAAGTTTCTAACTAAAAATTTAATCGGAGAGAGCGTATAGAAACGTACACTCTCTCCCCTAAAATAAAAAACAACTTTTTTGAGATCCTATTATTAACTTAAAAACAAAAAACATGAAAACACCGAAATTAGTATTATCGGTATTGGCTTGTTCGGTAGTTGTGGGAAACTATGCACAAAACATTCCTACCCACGCTCCCTATGTAGAACTCTTACCGACCAAAGAAATTTCTATCGCCGGAAGTGATAAAAAAACAGTCTATCTCGATTTTTATGACTATTTTGAATCTTGGGAACCGGGAGTCCCCCTTTCCGAAGACGAGAACTTCTACATCGCCCGTGTCCCCATGAAAAAACGTTTCGTGAACACGGCAACACAGGTAGATCCCACCATGACGCAAGACCGCAAATTCAGTATGTGGACGCCGATGGGTATATCCGACACTTACTGGCAATCGCTACCGCGATATGTATTCGACGGCGATAATTTCAGTATGTGGTCCTACGTGGATTCGCAAGGCGGCTGGTCTCTCCCGTGGGTACGTGTACCGGGTGCATACAGCGACGTTACTCACCGTAACGGTGTAGCCAATAGCGGCGGTCTCATCTTCTTCGACTCTTGGGGAGGCGATAACACCAGCCCAACAGCTAATGTAAATATGCTGGTGAAAAAAGAAGGCGGAAAATTCAAATACGTAGAAAAATTCGTAAAATTCCTTCGCTATTATGGTCTCGATGGTGTCGGTATCAACCCCGAAGGTCCGGTTCCCCAAGCCTCTGCTTTGCAAGACTTCTTCTCCCAATGTCGGGAATATGCAGAATCGATCGGTTGGCAATTCCACGTATATTGGTATGGAGTAGGTTCTAACGAAGGATCTATGGATTTAGGTTCCTCTTTCGGTAGTAGCAAACAAGATTGGTTGTGGAAAAACAACAAACAAGTAGTCGACATGTATATGCTCAACTACGATTGGGGATATTCTGCAAGCAGTTCGGCTAGCTACGCCGAACAAATTGGAGCCAATCCCTACACCCTTTATGCCGGTTACGACATTCAAGGAAACTGGTTGGCAAGAGGTCCGTGGTCTACGTTGAAAAACACCAAAATGTCTATCGCATTTTGGGGAAACCACACCACCAATATGATTTACCAGAACTCTTCCGAATTCGGTTCGGGTGACGAAGCTGTACAAGCCTGTTACCTCGAAAAGCAAGAGCAAGTATTCTCCGGCGGTAACCGAAACCCGGCAAAACGCCCGGCTATTAAAGACGGAATTTCCAGTTCCAGCGAAGCGGCTATGAACAACTTTCACGGTATAGCAGAATACCTGCCCGCCCGAAGCGTACTGCAAGAGTTGCCTTTCGTAACCCGTTTCGGACTCGGTAACGGAAAAACCTTCCGTAACGAAGGAAAAGTAACCTTCGGGAACAAATGGTTCAACGTAGGTGTACAGGACTACCTGCCCACATGGCGCTGGTGGATTACAGACGACAGCAATAACGTACCCGAAGACGGTATCGAATGCGGATTCACTTACGAAGATGCTTGGTATGCCGGTTCGGCCCTACACATGAGCGGAGCTACGAAAGTATCCAACGTTCGTCTCTTCAAGACCAACTTCGACGTTTCTGAAACCGACGACGTATCGATGACTTTCAAATTAAATAGCGGCGAAGATACGCACATGAAACTCTTTTGGTCGTTCGTAGGGTCGGAATCTACATTGCACTCTTGCGACATTACCGGAGCCAAAGAAGGACAATGGACAACCTTCTCCAAGAAAGCCTCTGAAATCGGTATGAACGGAAATGTAGCCCTCATCGGTCTCAAATTCGAAAATACCCCGACAAACTACGATGTATTCATCGGCAAAATGGCTATTGTTCCAGCAAAGACTTTTGCACCGATCAAACCGGTCATCACTACCGAAGAAAGCAAAATCTTGAAAAAACGTACTTATAACTCGATCGATTTCAAATTTAGCTGGGATTGCGAATCCTCCAAAAACGATTCCGATCCCTCCATACCCGTTTATAACGAAGATGTAGATACTTGGTACTTCGAAGTTTACGTACAAGCAAAAGACGGAGAGCCCGTTCTTTGCGGAACGACTTCTTCTTGGGCACACTACGTAGTAGGCGCTCCGGTATCGGCCAACAATGAAATCTCGGATTACCGAATCGGTGTTTGTGCCGTAGCTCCCGACGGAAAAACGAAGAGCGAAACGACATGGACTAGTTATCTGACTACCGACCTCACACTCGTCGACGGTATCGAATGTAACAAAGCGGTAATCAAAGCCGGCGAGGAATTTACCCTCTCGTTGATCGACCCCAACCAAGAAGAACCTTTCTCTTGGGAAATCTTTAACGCAACCACCGGCGGTAATGCCGTATTCACCCAAGATGGCGGTCGTTCGATAACCACTTCACTGTCAGAGGAAGGTTATTACGATGTAAAACTCACCAAAGGAGATTTGAGTGTACTCTCTTATCGCGGCTATGTACAAATTTCTCCCGAAAGCACAGGTGCAATTCCTTCGATTACCGATTTCACAGCATCCGACACCAACGTAACCCTCGAAGACGGTACTGCCGAAGTAACACTCAGCTACACCGGCAAAAAGAACGAAGGTACGGTTTCTCGTGGTTTGCAGGTAGACGACCCCTATATGTTCCGTATTCCATCGGATTTCTTGCCGATGAATCAAAGTCAATATTCAATCTGTCTTTGGATAAAACCCGAAAAATTCACGTTCGCTAAATTCGGTATGGGATTGATCGAGCAACGCAATATGGATATCCACTGGCCCGATAATAACTGGGGAGCCCTTTGGGTAGACGTATGGCCTGAGACATTCAACAACGGAGGACAACGCATTTTGGATAACAATATCATTTCTTATACTATGTGGGGAAATGAATCGCAATACTATTTCAACGGAAACAACAACAAACACGAAATTCCCAACTTGGCTTGTTGTACAGACGGTAACCGTACCGGAACCGAATCTTATAGTTTATCCGAAGGTCAATGGGCACACGTCCTCATTTCATTCGACGGCAGCAAACAAAGAATCTATTTCAATGGTAAGAAAGTAGGAGAAGGTAATGCTTCAAAATACAATTACAACGATAATAACGGTGGAACTGGAAACGTTAAAGCTGCAAACATCTACATCGGTGGTTCTCGCGTTTACTATGCCGGATTTTCCGGTGTCATCGACGATGTACAAGTTTGGCACAAGGCATTGAGCGATACCGAAGTAATAGAAGCCATGAAAGGTTACGACGGTAAAGAAATCCCCTCTGACCTGAAAGGTTACTGGACGTTCGAATCGGACAACTACAACGAAGGCGAAAAAGTGTTTGAAAACAAAGGTACTTTGGTTACCGACAACAAGGCTGCCTATATCGAAGTGAAAGGTGCAGGCGGTGAAAACACCTCTGCAAACGAAGAACACATATTACCGGCCAATATCGCTATTCAAGGTAACCCGGCCATGTCGGGGACATTGCCCATCACTACGACATCGACATTCGCCGTTGCCGATGCCGAAGTTCAAAACACCGGTGACAACGCATCGGTTACATTCAACAAAGACGGTAAATATAACGTCACCTTGACGCTTGCCAACGGCTGGGGCTCGGATACGAAGACGAAAGAAGAGTATATCGTAGTTCTCCCCTCTTCGGGTATCGATGGCAACTTGGTAGATAACCTCACGGTATACCCCAACCCCTTCATCGAAAATGTCAACCTGCAATTCGCAGCCGACGGTAACTACGTTATCGACATCTTCGACGCACAAGGTCGTCAGGTAACTACCAAAAAGCACCAAGCTATGGCCGGCGAAATCTGCACGCTCACGGTAAATGCTGCCAAAGGCATGTACTATGTAGTCGTGTCGAAAGACGGCAAACGCGTGAAATCTTTCAAAGTGGTAGCCGAATAATACAAGGCCATTCAAACCCTCCGCACAAGGACTTGTGCGGAGGGTTATTAAATCAATCAGAATATTATTTAGTATCATCTTATGAAAAAAAATTATCTTTTTACATTAGCGGCTCTCTTGTTAGGGAGTACCATAGCAAACGCTCAAAAGCCTCTCGACGGGTATGAGGCCCCGTCGTTTACAGCTCCGGGAAACTGTGGAAAAGTCATTTCACTTAGCACCTCCGGTGCATTGGAAAACTACACCGACCTCAAAGATCTCACAACAGGAAAAATCGAACAGGAACTTTTCGTCGCTCCGGGAGCCAAAGTAGAATTTTCCATTAAAATAACCACGTTTTGGGGACGTTTTGCAATCTTCACCGATGCCAATTCGTCAAAAGAAATAACCCGGCTTTTGCAATGTGGAGTTCCGGGACCAAGCAATCCTTATAACGACGAGACAAACGGAGTACTTGTACACGCAGAAGACAATCCGAATCCTACTCCCGATGGTACTCTTCCCAGTATTACCATACCCCAAGATGCCGCAGAAGGAACTGTCTATCTGTTCCGTATGATATTTACGACGATGGACGATATTAATACATATGCACCTTCTTTCAAGGAAGGGATATATCACGATATAAAAATAACCGTAAAAAACAATATCCAACGATATACGATAAACATCGCTACCCCTGAAAACGGAACATTAACGATTAAAAACGGTGAGACTCCGATCGAATCGGGAGCCCAAGTACCCGAAGGTACTGTTCTTTCTGTCGCAGCTACACCCTTGACCGGTTACGAACTGGTATCGATAAAAAACAATGACGAAATATATGCAAGCGAAACCTTCGTAGCTAGCGCCGATGCCAATTTTGCCGCACAATTCAAGAAGCTCGCCAGTACCGGCGATGCCATGCTGATGTCGGCTCCCGGTTACGGTGAGGCAGGTGACTGTCAGTTACGGTTCAGCGATACGGTTTTAGGCTCTCATAACACCGATAAAAATCAAGTGGAGAGCGACCAACGGTCTCGTAATTACACCTTCTCGGCTTGGATTTCTCCTATGGGCTACAACGGAGTCCTCATGGGGCATGTTCAAAACAGTATCACTTGGGCTGTCGAAGGTTCCTACGGCGTGGGAGTAAAAGACGGTAAACTAGCCGTTTGGTATCGTAAATGGGACGGAAACTCGACTGGTTGTCCGGGTGTTCCCACTCCGGCTGTATCTGAGAACACGACACTCTATCCGGGTGAATTTGCATTTATTTCGCTGGTAACCAGCAATGAAGGAAGAACGTTCAAAGTATATAAAAACGGGAAAGAGGCTATCTCGCAAGAAGTAGAAGACGGAGGTTTGGCGTTGCTTTACGATGCCTGCGACTTCGCCATCGGGGACTCCAAATACAACAAAATACCTTGTAAAGTAGAGGAAGTACAATTGTGGAACAAAACCCTCACCCCCGAGGAAATCGAAGCCTCGATGTTCGGGCCCAAAGCCGATGCCGAAGGATTGGTAGCCCACTACCTACCCGAGTCCGCCGATGCCACGACAGTTGAAAATCTCGCTGGTGACATCGACGCTTATTATCGTAAAAATGGAACCGTTACCAGTGGTAACTTCCCAATGGCAGATGCTTTGCAAAAAACCAATGGGCGCTCTACGGTAGAAGTAACTTATAACACCCCGGTCGAGGAAGAAGCTGCTTATGAACTTCGTCGTTTCGATGTTGCTATCGGTGAATCTCCCGCCCCGGTAAAAACATACAGTAACCTCTATGCTGTTAACCTCGGTGAAAAATATAAATTTGCTTCGGTTTCAGTAAACGATACTCCTCTCGAAAACATAAACGACCCGATTAAAGTTACCGACCAAAATTTAACGGTAAATGCGACTTTCGAACTCGCTACGGGCATCGAAGACGTAACGGCCGAGGTTACTGCTTACTACAACGACAAGGTGCTCTATATGCCGCAAGGCGCAACGGCTGTTATCTATAATTTATTGGGAACGGCGGTTGCCGAAGCGACCGAAATGACTACCAATCTCGAAAATCTTCCTGCCGGCATTTATCTGGCTAAGGTTTCGATGGGCGAAAACACAACAATCATTCGCTTCAAAAAATAATTAGGTTTTCATGGCCACACCCCGTACCCGCCTGCCTCGTGTGAGTGCGGGGTGTTTTCAAAAAATACCACGGTTCGCCCCGATTTCGTCGGGATTTAATACACCCTACCGGTCTATATCGCAATTCGGCCGAACCATGAAACACAAAAGTCTGTATCTTTTTTATATCAAAAACAAAAGCTTTTTGCTTAAACACATTTAGCGATGAGAAACATATTCACCCTGCTTGCTTTGTTAGTATTCGGTACGATACTATGTAAAAACCATGCTCAAACCTACACGATATACCCTACCCCTCAAAAAATCAGCGAGGCCGGAGAAACGGTAGAACTCACACAACAAATAAATGTCATTTGCGAAAGTGGAATCGGTGAAGTGACCCGCAACCGCATGAAAGAAGTACTCGAAGAAGCAGGATATACCATCGCATTCTCTACAAACCCGTCGCAGACGAATACGAACCTCTACATAGGAATCAACGGCTCGGACGGTGCAGCAGACCGCTATGCCGTAGAAAACAATTTGTCCCTTGCCGTTTTTGAAACGGGAGATAATAAATTCGACCCCTATCTCCTGCAAATAAACGATCTGCACCCTCATGGCGACATCGTCATTCTGGGTAATGATAAAGGCTCCGAATTTTACGCCTTTGCCACGCTCGAACAAATATTGGAGCAAACCGACGGTAACTCGATCCGTCAAACTACTTTCGAAGATTATTCACACACTCAATATCGGGGAATCGTGGAAGGATTCTACGGACACCCCTACTCGGTAGAAAACCGTATCAGTCTTTTTGAATTTTGTAAACGATTCAAAATGAACGTATTCGTGTATGGACCGAAATCAGATCCCTACCACCTCGGGAATTGGAGGGACGATTATCCTACCTCGCTCACCGAACAGCAACGGTTTTTCGGTATGATTACCCAAGATGATTTGAAAACAATGGTGCAAGCAGCAAAAGCATGCAACGTCGATTTCATCTGGGCAGCACACCCCGGATTACAACAAGGAATCAGTTTTTCGAACGAATCGGCTATGGCTCCCGGTATCGACGCCCTCATGAAAAAATTCGATCACCTTTATAATCTCGGTGTACGGGGATTTGGTGTTTTCATCGACGACATGACCTACACTCCCAGTGGGGACATGCAAGCTCATTTAGCCAACGAAGTGCAAATAAAAATACGCGAGCGATACACTACCGGCAACACCGACGACCAAGTAGCACCTCTTTTTTTCGTCCCCACGGCTTACGCTCTCAACTACGGAGCCTCCTACACTCTAAACAACCTGAAAAAAGTCGATAGCGAAGTAGTCATCGCCTTTACCGGATACGACTGCTTCTCCAATATCCGCCCCTCGGCCATCGACGATATGGCCGGACGCGTGGGAAGAAATCCGGTCATGTGGTGGAACAATCCGGTAAACGACGATCATGACGACCGCATCTACATGCGGGAGTTAACAACTCACTGGACAATTGAAAAACCCGGTGCAATCAATACGCTCAACGGACTTATCCTAAATCCCATGTGCCAAGCACAAGCCTCGAAAATCGCCTTGTTCGGAGCTGCCGATTATAGTTGGAATCCCAACGCTTTCGACGTTCATAAAAACTGGGAAGAAGTATTTCACCGAATAGCCGAACCCGGCGATACGCAGACTGCCGAAGCGATCAAATGCTTCGCCCGTTTCTCGAACACGTTGGTCGAGGACGAAGAAATGATAACGCTCTATGACAATTTCATGGAGAAATTCGGCGGCGAAAGTTTCCCGTCGGAATCCGACAAACTGCGAAGCGAACTGGAAAATCTTAAACAGGCTTGCACGTACATCGAAACCTTAAAAGACAGTCCGCACAGAGATTACCGATTGATGTATGAGGACATTCGCTGTTGGAACGCCAAGTTGAAAAACATAAGCACGATAGCGCTCGACGCATTGGATATGCTCGAATATGGAAACTCTATGTCCCGCTCCGAAGGTTGGGAAAAATACCTGCGATTGAAAAAACTATACACCGGTATGAGCTCCGACTCTACCTATCTCGTAAGCGCTCTCGAAGGATATGGAACTTCGACCACCGAAAAATTCTATGAAGTGAAGCCGGGAGATAGCCATTTGCGCCCGTTTACAGACTTTTTGGTAGAAAAAATAGGAAACAGTATCCCCGGATTATGGCCGGCAAAAGACAGTTTGCAAATAATTACCAACATCGAGAATTTGCAAGGTGTAGAATTGACGGTTCAGAACGAAACGATCCGATTAACCGGATTGAACGGACTCGATCTCGATAAAGACGAATACGTAGGTATTTATTTCGGAAACATCGAAAAAATAAATGTGGAAGAAATCACGGCCGACAAAACGCTTCGAGTAGAGATTTCGGAAAACGGGAAACAGTGGACTCCGATACAATTACCCATCAGAGAACAAAAAACCGCATATATCCGAATTAAGAATATTTCGGAAGAAGAAGTCACCGTAGATTTTAACCAACTATCGGTTTCCCGTATCCTCACCTCCGTAGAAGTCAAAGCCGAGGCATCCACCAATATGTCGCAGTATGAATATCACTCCATAACCAACGTCGTCGATAGAAATCCTTCGACATTCTTTTGGAGCAGCGAAGCACAAGCCGCAGACGATTATATTCTCCTCACCTACCCTTCGGCTCAGCCCATTTACGAGATAAGCATCACATTCACAGAGACCGACCAACTCTCAGGGACCGCTGCGATAGAAGTCTCCGCCGATAACGACCAATGGCAAACAGTAACCGAATTTACAAACGGCCATCTCGACTCTACCCGTTCGTTTACTTGCAATGCCAACGGACTCATGGCACGATACGTTCGCTTTATCATTCGTAATACCGTAGGTAGCTATTGGTTACAAGTAGCCGAATTTAAAGCGGATATGTCTGAAAAATACACCCAAACGACCGACCAAAGCGGAGTGCAAATAGCCACCCTCGCCGACAAAGACCTTTCGACCAACTACCAAGCTGGCGAAGCAGGATATATCGAACACCATTTTATCGAAAATATAACGATAGAGTCGATTGAAATTTTCCATAATACAGTATTCGATTCCGGTAGCAAACTCCCGTCAATATATGTCAACAATGGCTCCGAATGGATCGAAAAAGGGTCTTTGGAACCGTTGTGCACAGTCATAGACACCCACGAAATAGATACGGTAACAGCCGTGAAAATAGAGTGGAACAAAGAGAATATTCCCAATCTTTACGAAATACTTCCCGTTGGGACTCCTTATGTAGAAAAACCGGGGAAACCCACCGCCATAAATAACATGAAAAAAGACGGTCTAACCATATATACAAACAATAATCGGCTGATCGTACAATCGGACGATATGATACAAAATATAATTTTATTCGACTTAAACGGAAAAACAATAAACCATTTTAACGTGAATAAATGTATCTTTGAAACAACATTCGGCTCGAATATTCCACAAATATTAATCGTGCAAGTTATGCATACAAACGAGAATTTATCGACCTGTAAAATAATACGATAAAAGCAAAAAGATAGAACAAAAAGATCATCACATATAAACAAAGGACATGAAACGAACAACGCTATGGATAGGTTTGGGATTACTGCTTTTTTCAAGCTGTTCTAACCTCACAGAAACGCAGTTACAATACATCGACTATGTAAACCCGTTCGTGGGTACGGGAGGTCACGGACACACATTCCCCGGCCCCGTGGCCCCCCACGGAATGATACAGCCCAGTCCCGATACCCGTATATACGGGTGGGATGCCTGCTCGGGATATCACTATTCCGACAGCACGATAAACGGATTCTCTCATACCCATCTGAGCGGTACGGGCTGTGGAGACTACGGAGACGTTCTGTTAATGCCCACCGTAGGAAAACAAAACTATCGTTACTTGGGAGACGGTTGCCAACAAACCGCCTATGCCTCACCGTTCTCGCACTACAAAGAAGTGGCAAAACCGGGATACTATTCGGTAGAACTCGATCGTTACAACGTGACAGCCGAACTAACGGCGACACCTCGGGCGGCCCTGCACCGTTATCGTTTCCCCGAAAGTAAAGAGGCAGGATTTATCGTCGATTTGGATTACAGTCTACAAGGACAAGAAAACATCGATATGAAGCTCGCCTCGCTCAGCGATACCGAAATAGTCGGGTGGAAAAAGACCAAAGGCTGGGCGGAAAATCAATGTATAGGCTTTTACATGAAATTTTCCAAACCATTCACTTGCCATATCGTCGACACGGTCATCGATATCGTGCGCGATGGAAAATCCTGTAAATTGGAACAGAAAAAAGCACTGCTCCAATTCCCGACGGCACAAAACGAAGAAGTGCTTGTAAAAGTAGGTATATCGGCCGTAGATATAAAAGGAGCACAGCGGAATGTCGAAACCGAAATTCCATCTTGGGACTTCGACAGTATAATGACCGCTACACAAAATAAGTGGAACGACTACTTGGAAACCATTCAAGTCGAAGGCAATAACGAAACCCAAAAACAGATATTCTACACAGCACTATACCACACGGCTATACACCCCAGCCTTTTTTCCGATGCGGACGGACGCTATCGTGGGCTCGACCAAATGATACATCAAACCAAATCCGGCAAAGAAATATACACGGTTTATTCCCTATGGGATACTTTTCGTGCATTGCATCCGCTATTGACCATCATCAAACCCGATTTAAATGAAAAATTGGTGATGTCTCTTATGCAAAAATACCACGAAGGGGGTATTCTGCCCATGTGGGAATTAGCAGGGAATTACACGGCTACGATGATTGGTTATCATGCTATCCCCGTAATCGTCGACGCATATATGAAGGGATTCGACAAAATCGATGGAAAAGAACTGCTCGAAGCCTGTATCCGCAGCTCGGTATATGATACGACCGGTATTATCGCATCGAGCAGAATGGTCAACGGGTTGGTTCCCATTTCTAAATACTACAAAAATAAAATAGGTTATGTTCCCTACGAAAAAGAAAACGAGTCGGTAGCCAAAGGTTTGGAATACGCCTATAACGATTGGTGCATCGCTCGATTGGCAGAAGAAATTGGCGATACGGCCACTTACGAAAAATACAAGGCACTCTCTAAATCATACATCAATTACTACGACTCGCAAACCGGATTCATGCGTGGCAAAGACTTGAAAGGGAATTGGCACGTTCCATTTAATCCCCGTTACTCCGACCACCGCAATGACGATTATTGCGAAGGGACAGCTTGGCAATGGGCTTGGTTCGTTCCTCACGATATAGAAGGACTTATCACCTTGATGGGAGGTCAGGAAAAATTCATTGGTCGACTCGATTCTCTCTTTATCGCCGAATCAAAGATAGAAGGCCCTCTCGTATCTTCGGATATATCGGGGCTCATCGGACAATACGCGCACGGAAACGAGCCTAGCCATCACATCGTTCACCTTTACAACTACGTGAATCAATCGTGGAAAACCCAACAGTTGATCGATACGATTCTCCATACCCAATACTTCAACAACCCCAACGGATTGTCGGGCAACGAAGATTGCGGTCAAATGTCGGCTTGGTATGTGCTCAATGCGATGGGATTCTATCAAGTATGTCCCGGATCGCCCATATATTCTGTCGGTCGTCCTATCTTCGATAAGGTAACCATAAATCTACCCAACGGGAAAGTATTCGAAATTATCGCCAACAACAATTCCCGAACCAATAAATATATACAGAGCATTCGCCTTGATAATATCTTGCTCGAATCTCCTTTCTTCATGCATAGCGACATTATGAAAGGCGGAAAAATTGTAATGGAAATGGGAAACACCCCGGTCAAACAATAAACGAAATCAGATATTAACATCACATAATCCAAACAGTTATGAAAAATATGAATCGTTATCTCTCACTTGTGGCCTTGATAATCTCCTTAATCTCCTGCCAAAGTGAAGACAACCCAAACCGTTATGAATTAATACCCTATCCCAATGACATGGAACAGATGTCGGGACGCTTTTCTTTCGATGACGACACACAGATTTTTATTTCACCGGAATGTGGAGACGAAGTAAATGAAATCTTGGCTCAGTTTGCAGAGCAATTCGGTAAAACAGCCGGCAAGGACTTAAAAATAGCCGAAAAAGAAGGTAAAAATATGATGGTCGTAAAAATCGACACGACTATGAGCCAAGAAGCTTATCGGCTAAACATAAGCAAAAAGAAAATCGAAATAACCGCAGCTACGCCCAACGGTGTACGCTATGCGCTACAAACCATTAAACAACTCCTTCCGGTAGCTATCTATGGAGAAACCCTCTCCGCAGATGAAAATTGGTCGGTTCCTTGTACCACGATAAACGATGCTCCCCGTTTCGGATATCGGGGAATGCACCTCGACGTTGCCCGTCATTTCTTCACATTGGACGAAGTAAAACGGATTCTCAACGTAATGGCTGTTCACAAACTAAATACATTGCATTGGCATCTCACCGACGATCAAGGCTGGCGCGTAGAAATAAAAAAATATCCACGATTGACCGAAGTGGGCAGTATCCGCAACAAAACCATGATTCGTAAAGAATGGGATAACTACGACACGACCCCCTATGGTGGATTCTATACACAGGACGAATTACGCGATATGGTAAAATACGCCGCCGATTTGGGTATTACCATTATTCCCGAAATAGACCTTCCTGGACACATGATGGCGGCATTGGCCTCTTATCCCGAATTAGGTTGCACGGGTGGCCCGTACGAAGTTTCCGGACAGTGGGGTATCCGTGACGATGTGCTCTGCGTAGGAAAAGAAAAAACATTCGAATTCATTGAAAACGTTTTGCTCGAAATCATAGATATATTTCCCTCGAAATACATACATATCGGAGGTGACGAATGTCCCAAAATTCGATGGGAAAAATGTCCTGCTTGCCAAGCCCGTATCCAAAAATTAGGACTCAAAGACGACGAACATGGTAAAGCCGAACACTATCTGCAAAGTTATACGACCGAACGGATAGAGAAATTCCTCAATGAACACGGACGCGAAATTATCGGATGGGACGAAATGCTCGAAGGCGGACTCACCACCAATGCAACTGTTATGTCATGGCGAGGTGTTGCCGGAGGTGTCGAAGCGGCGAAACAAGGGCATTATGCCATCATGACACCGACTGCACCTCTTTATCTTGACTATTATCAATCACGAGATACACAAAACGAGCCTTTGGCTATCGGCGGTTATAATCCGGTCGATATGGTCTACAATTTCAATCCCATACCCGAAAGTCTTACAGAAGAACAAGCCAAATTCATATTAGGTACACAAGCTAACATCTGGACAGAATATATCACTACTCCCGAACACCTCGAATACATGATACTTCCCAGATTAGCAGCACTGAGCGAAGTACAATGGGATCAAGTCGAAAACAAAAGTTATGACCGGTTCCTCGATAATATAGGCCATATCCTTGCCATCTACGATGTAATGGGACTCAACTATGCCAAACATATACTCGAAGTTAAAGGCGAATACTCGGTAAATGAAACCAAAGGCTGTATAGAAGCGACACTCCGCACACAAGGCAATGCACCCATCTACTATACCCTCGATGGATCCGAACCAACGACAAACAGCACCCGATATACCGAGCCGATAGAAATCCGTACCGAAAATGATTCTTGCACATTGAAAGCCATCGTCGTACGCGAAGGCATCGAAACCCGCACACTCGTGCGCCCCTTCAAATTCAATAAAGCCACAGGACACATGCCCCAACTGAAAGATGCACCCAGTGAAAAATATACTTTCGGAGGAGCCGGTGTACTCACCGATGGCATACATGGAGATTTCAATTACAGCAACGGTTGTTGGCTCGGATTCATCAATACGCCATTAGATGCAACAATCGATTTAGGAAAAACGCAAACGATAAGTCAGGTCAAAATAGGGTCGCTCGTACAATATTCCGAGTACATTTTCCCGCCCACCCAAATAAAAGTCTATGCGACTAATGGAGACAACCCGATGACCGAAATCGGGAAACTCGAAATTCCGGTAACACAAAAACAAGACCAAGACGGAGTGCGGGAATATACCTGCGAATTTCCTGCCGTCCCCGCCTCGAAAATCCGGGTGGTTATCGATACCACTGATAAAATACCGGCATGGCACGGAGCCAAAGGTGAAAAAGGTTGGCTTTTTGTCGATGAAATTTCTGTTAACTAATGATTATTACCGAAACGTATGAATACACATAATATATTCAAATCCGTTCTCTTCTCTACATTGTTACTTATCGGAAACAGTTGTTCTGATCGAAAAGGAATAGATGTTATACCTATGCCTCGATCGGTAGAGTATCACAGCGGAAATTTTACAATTTCACCCGAGACCAAGTTCTATACAAACCTCTCCGCAGAAAGTCGTCAAGCTCTGACCGACTATCTCGAAGGGACATCGCTCGGTTCCGTTCCCTTTGCCGAATCGGCTACCGGAAATAACGGAATAGAATTGAACCTCTGCGATAGTTCCATCGTGACAGGAAATGAAGCCTATCGGATCGAAATCGATAAAAAAGGTATTCGCCTGTCGGCAAGTACCGAGACTGGGATATTCTACGGGCTCCAAACACTTCTGCAACTGTTGAATAACAGCGATAACAAAACTCTTCCCGCTCTGACGATTAACGATTCCCCTCGTTTCCCATACCGGGGATTGCACCTCGATGTTTCGCGCCACTTCTTTGATAAAGAGTTTGTCAAAAAACAATTGGATGCGATGGCCTATTTCAAAATGAATCGGTTGCATTGGCATTTGACCGACGGTGCTGGTTGGAGAATCGAAATAAAGAAATATCCCCGCCTCACCTCTTTCGCAGCGTGGAGGCCATTCGATAAATTAAACGACTGGTGGGTAGGAGGTCGCACTTTCTGTGAGCAAGACGATCCTCGTGCCGTCGGCGGATATTACACACAAGACGACATTCGGGAAGTTGTTGCTTACGCTGCCGAACGTCATATCACCATCATTCCCGAAATCGAAATGCCGGGACACTCCGAAGAAGTATTGGCTACTTACCCAGAGTTATCTTGTTCCGGTAAACCCTATGTCAATGCCGACTTTTGCATAGGAACCGAAAAAACTTTCGAATTCCTCGAAAACGTCTTACTCGAAGTAATCGACCTTTTCCCCTCTGAATACATTCACATCGGAGGTGACGAAGCAAGCAAAAGTAGTTGGAAGACATGCCCCCGTTGTCAGAAGCGCATGGCCGACGAGCACTTAAATTCGGTAGACGAATTGCAAAGTTACATGATACACCGCATTGAAAAGTTCTTAAACGATCACGGTCGTAAAATCATCGGGTGGGACGAAATCATAGAAGGCGGGCTATCTCCTACGGCCACAGTCATGTCATGGCGGGGAGAAGAAGGTGGCATCAAAGCTGTAAAAGCCGGAAACCAAGCCATCATGACACCCGGTAAATACTGCTACCTCGATGCATTTCAAGATGCCCCTAACACTCAACCGATGGCCATTGGCGGGTATCTTACTTTGGAAAAAGTCTACTCTTTCGAACCAGTCCCCGATTCGCTTTCCACGAAAGAAGCCGAGCTTATTCTAGGTGTACAAGGAAATGTATGGACTGAGCACATACCCACACCCGAACACTACGAATACATGATATATCCTCGGATATTGGCACTCGCCGAAATCGGGTGGTCTCCTTCCGAGGTCAAAAAGTGGGACAATTTCCACACCCGAGCCCTTCAAGCGGTAAATATACTTCGAGAACAGGGTTATAATCCTTTCCCGCTCGAAAAAGAAATAGGCGATAAACCCGAATCATACCAAAAGGTAAACCATCTGGCTATCGGGAAAAAAGTAACCTATGCCAATCTTTATAGCAATCATTACGCAGCTCAGGGAGAGAAAACATTGGTCGATGGTGTCCGGGGTGGTTGGATGTACAACGACGACCGTTGGCAAGGCTTTATCGATTGCGATTTCGATGTAACGATTGATCTCGGTAAAGAAACCGACATCAAACAAGTCTGTGCCGAATTTATACAGCTTAAAGGTCCCTACGTATGGTTACCCAAACAAGTTATCATATCGAGCTCCGTCGATGGAGAACATTACGATACCCTCGCGACTGTCGACAATGACATTTCACCCGACATCGAAACGCTTCAATTCAAAGAATTCGGTTGGGAAGGTAATGCAAAAGCTCGCTATATCCGCTACAAGGCATTATCGAACGGCATTGCCGGAGGGTGGCTATTCACCGATGAAATCAGAATCAAATAATCGATATCCCATTTATAGAACAGAAAAAGACAAAATCTGGGAAAATGAAGAAGGTTAGTAAAGAAAAATCGATAAATCCTATTGCATGGGTCCCCACGGCATATTTTGCCATGGGGCTTCCTTTTATAGCGGTAAATCTCGTTTCTACGTTCATGTTCAAGGACTTAGGAATATCCGATACCCAAATTGCCTTTTGGACATCTGTCATCATGCTACCGTGGACATTAAAGTTCCTTTGGAGTCCTTTTTTAGAAATGTATCGTACGAAAAAATTTTTCGTTATCGTCACCCAGTTACTGAGTGGATTATTATTCGGTATAGTAGCTCTCTCATTGAACTTCGACTATTTTTTCGCTATCAGTATCTCCACGATGGCCGTCATCGCTTTGAGTGGAGCCACGCACGACATAGCTTGTGACGGCGTCTATATGGCCGAACTATCGCCCGAAGATCAGGCAAAATACATCGGCGTACAAGGAGCTTTCTACAACATTGCAAAATTAGTAGCCAACGGTGGATTGGTAGCAGCGGCGGGAATGCTAGCTGAACATTTCGGCGCATCCGAAGGCGCCTCTATTCAAGCGAATATGCCCGCCTATAAAGAAGCGTGGATGATTATTTTTATCATCATTTCGGCACTGTTGTTGCTATTGGGGCTATACCACTCAAAAGTACTTCCTTCCACACAAGTACCGAACCAAGAAAAGCGTTCAAGTGCCGATGTGGCGAAAGAGCTATGGGAGGTCATTAAAAACTTCTTTACCAAGAAACACATCTTTTACTATATCTGTTTCATCATACTCTACCGCTTTGCCGAAGGATTTATCATGAAAATCGCTCCGCTATTTCTGCGTTCTTCGCGCGATATCGGCGGATTGGGACTTTCGCTTACCGAAATCGGCACATTGAATGGAGTGTTCGGTTCAGCAGCGTTTGTTTTAGGATCATTGTTGGCAGGAGTTTATGTTTCACGTCGAGGATTGAAGAAAACGCTTTTCACCCTCTGTTGCGTATTCAACTTTCCATTCGTAGCCTACACATTATTAGCCATATTCCAGCCCGAAAATCTCTATCTGATAGGAACCGGTATCGTTATCGAATATTTTGGTTATGGATTCGGATTCGTGGGTCTCACACTCTTCATGATGCAACAGATAGCGCCGGGCAAACACCAAATGTCACACTACGCTTTCGCTTCGGGTATTATGAACCTCGGTGTCATGCTTCCGGGTATGATGAGTGGATTTTTCAGTGATTGGCTAGGCTATGAAAGATTCTTCATCTATGTATTGTTGGCTACAATACCGTCGTTACTAATCACCTACTTCATTCCGTTCACCTACGATGATTCGAAGAAAGAAAGTAATCGATGACAAAAAACAGATCTACGTTCAATCGCGATTAAATATTAAACACATATACATTAAAAAAGAAAAAACGATATGACAAAAAAAATGGTTATGCCCTGGGAAGACCGTCCGGCAGGATGTGCGGACGTCATGTGGCGTTATTCGAAAAATCCGGTAATCGACCGCTACCATATCCCCTCTTCCAACAGCATCTTCAACAGTGCCGTAGTACCTTTTGAAGACGGGTTCGCCGGAGTGTTCCGTTGCGATAACAAAGCCGTGCAAATGAATATCTTTGCAGGATTCAGCAAAGACGGTATTCACTGGGACATCGAACATGAGCCCATTAAATTCAAAGCAGGAAATACCGATATGATAGAGTCTGAATACAAGTATGATCCCCGTGTCACTTGGATCGAAGACCGTTACTGGATCACATGGTGTAACGGTTACTACGGTCCGACCATCGGTGTAGGCTACACATTCGATTTCAAAGAGTTTTTCCAATGTGAAAACGCCCTTCTGCCTTTTAATCGCAATGGAGTACTGTTCCCACAAAAGATCAATGGGAAATATGCCTTATTGAGCCGACCGAGTGACAGCGGACACACTCCGTTCGGCGATATTTATATCAGTTACAGCCCCGACATGAAATTTTGGGGCGAACATCGGCACGTACTCTCTCCCACACCTTTCCCCGTGAGCGCTTGGCAATGTACCAAAATAGGTGCTGGCCCTATCCCTATCCTCACCGACGAAGGCTGGCTCATGTTCTACCACGGTGTCATTACCACTTGTAACGGATTCCGTTACTCTATGGGAGCGGCAATTCTCGATCGTGAAGACCCCTCCAAAGTGCTTTATCGTACACAACCCTATCTCCTTGCTCCGGCAATGCCCTATGAGATGCAAGGCGACGTACCCAACGTTATATTCCCTTGTGCAGCCCTTCACGACGAAGATCGAGTAGTGGTCTATTACGGTGCGGCCGACACGGTTGTGGGAATGGCATTCGGATATATTTCGGAAATCATCGAATTTACCAAAAAGAACTCAACAATCTGATTTTTTATGAACATTCGCAATCTCATCGTTGCGGGAATCATAATGACAGTCTCGTCCGCCACACTATCGGCAGACGAGCCTGTTGCTTATGTAAATCCCTTCATCGGAACAACGAACTTCGGAACGACGAATCCGGGTGCAATCTGTCCTAACGGCCTTATGTCGGTCACACCATTCAATGTAATGGGTTCCAACAAAAACGTATATGACAAAGATGCGCGCTGGTGGTCCACCCCCTACGAATACCACAACACATTTTTTACCGGATTTTCTCATGTAAACCTTAGCGGCGTGGGCTGCCCCGAATTAGGCTCCCTCCTATTAATGCCGACAAGCGGAGAACTCAATGTCGATTACAAGCAATACGGTAGTGAATACGCTTTGGAAGAAGCTCACCCGGGCTACTATGCCAACCGGCTCACTCGCTACGGTATCGATACAGAAGTGAGTGCTACACCCCGCACCTCCATCGCCCGATTCACCTACCCGGGCGGTGAAAGCCACATATTGCTCAATTTAGGAGAAGGACTCACCAACGAGAGTGGAGCGACCGTCCGTAAAGTAAGCGATACCGAATACGAAGGTAGCAAGCTCCTCGGTGGATTTTGTTACTACAACCGGCAGGGAGTATTCCCTATCTATTTCGTGATACGGGTCGACAAAAAACCCCTACAATCGGGATACTGGAAAAAACAAAGACCTATGACCGGTGTAGAGGCCGAATGGGATCCCGATAACGGGAAGTACAAAATCTACACCCGGTACACCAAAGAAATGTCGGGCGATGACATAGGAGTATTCTTCTCCTACGATACCAAACCCGGAGAACAGATTCAAGTACAAATGGGCGTATCGTTCGTCAGCATCGAGAATGCCCGCCAAAACCTCGACAGTGAGCAGCAAGGATTCCAATTCGACAAAGTGTGCCTCGATGCCCGGAATCAATGGAACGATATACTCTCCCGAATAGAAGTAGAAGGAGGTTCCGATGAACAAAAAACCATCTTCTATACGGCACTATACCACATGTTTATTCACCCCAACATTCTCCAAGATGTCAATGGGCAATATCCCGCTATGGAGAGCGACAAGATACTCACCACCCGGCACGATCGCTACACCGTCTTCTCGCTATGGGATACATTCCGCAACGTACACCCATTCTTTACCCTCGCTTATCCCCAAAAGCAACTCGACATGGTACAGACCCTCATCGACATGTACAAAGAATGGGGTTGGTTACCTCGCTGGGAACTTTATGGAAACGAAACGCTCACCATGTCGGGAGATCCGGCTATCATTATGTTAGCAGACACATGGTTGCGAGGACTTAAAAAGTTCGACGCAGAAACAGCCTATGAGGCGATGATAAAATCGGCGACTGCTCCCGGTAGCGAAAACATCTTGCGTACCGATAACGACGACTACATGAAACTGGGATATGTACCCTTACGCGAGCAATTCGACAACTCCGTATCCCACGCCCTTGAATACTATCTGGCAGATTTCGCACTCTCCCGCTTCGCCGAAAGTTTAGGGCACAAAGAAGATGCCCAAACCTTCGCCAAACGTTCGTTGGGCTACAAACACTACTATTGCAAAGAATTCGGGACACTGCGTCCCATACTGCCAGACGGCTCATTCTACACACCGTTCGATCCCCTGCAAGGACTCAACTTCGAACCGGCTCCCGGATTCCACGAAGGTAACGCATGGAATTACACCTTCTATGTTCCCCACGACATCGATGGACTAAAACGATTGATGGGAGGAGAAAAGAAATTCGCCGCCAAGTTACGCAAAGTGTTCGATGAAAATCTTTACGATCCGGCAAATGAGCCAGACATCACTTACCCCTACCTTTTTGCCCAAGTCAAAGGTGAAGAATGGAGAACAGACTCGCTAGTCAACTCGCTCTTGAAAAAATACTTCAAGAATCAACCCGATGGCATACCCGGCAATGACGACACAGGAACAATGTCCGCATGGGCCGTATTCAGTATGATGGGACTTTATCCCGATTGTCCGGGAATACCCCGTTATACCCTCGTAGCTCCTGCCTTCGACAAGATTATACTCCATCTTGATCCTCGTTATTATACCCAAGACACCCTGGTCATCGAGTGCGAACGGCCTTCTCCAAAGGCTATCTACACCGACCGTATCACGGTAAACGGGAAAAAACATAAAGGACGATTCATTTCCCACGAAGATTTAGTCAATGCCGGTACAATCCGGTTCACTCTTACCGAGAAAAAATAAATCCGATCTTTCTCCATAATGCAGAAGCGGAGCCAATTTCCTCAAATGGAAATTGGCTCCGCTTGTTTTATAAAATCCGAAATCTATCGACTATTCCCACTCGATTTTAAACGTTAAAATACGAGTTAATATTACAACTTTATATCAATACTTTAACTCTTAGTGCTCTTAAATAAGCGAACTGATGTCACACTATTAATTTCATTCTTTATATTTTTATGTTTAATTTCCTAAATTCACTATCTTCGCAGAGATAATAGATAAAAATTATGAAATGTAAATATTGCCATAAGCCAGTAGGTCTTTTTAGTTCTAAACATAAAGAATGTGAACTAAAACATTTTGCGTTATTATCAGAAATAAAGGAAATATTACTCTATAAGTTTGAAAGTTCAGAACTTTTAGATTATCTAAAATTAAAACAAGAATTATCAGAAATCATAGCTAATGGCTATGTTACTGATAAAGATTTTGATGGCATTGTCTTTGAAATAATGAATATGATTTTTTCGGGGAATTGCAAAATTAATAATTTCCTTTTTCCTGTATTTTTTATTTCTATGCCTGTGGAATTAAAGAATAAAATAATTTCATTGGAAATTTATAAAAAATATTGGTCTTCATTTTTTGAGAATTATATCAGAGGGTTAAAAGATGGTGAAAGAATTTCGGATAAGTATTCTAATCTGATTAAGATCATTAAACATGATAATTCTGTTTCTGAAACTCTAAATACAACGTTCATTTCTTTGTTGGAAGAAAAAATCTATAAATACTTAAAAGATGGCATTATTGATAATGATGAAGAAGATGATATAAGTGATTTTATAGAGCAGACAACATTATCTGGTACTTCCTCATTATATGATAGTACTTCATATCAAAAACTGGTTCAATCATTAGTCCTTAGAGATATACAAGAGGGTAAAACTGTTGAAAGAATTAAAATAGACAATCTACCTTTATTGTTAGGTAAAAAAGAAAATGTATTATGGGTTTTCAAGAATGTAGAAGGATATGAGGAGAAAACAGGACATAAATATATTGGTGGCTCAAATGGTGTTAGTATGAGAATATGTAAGGGTGTATATTATCATGTAGGAGCAAGTAAAGGACATTCATTCGGTAGCATACCAATACCAAACCCCATTAGGACGAGGTATTTTTGTTGTAACGAACAAGTATCTTTATTTTTTAGGAGTAAAACAAGTTAAACTAAGTATTTCAAAAATTTTATCCTTTGAACCATATAGTGATGGGATTGTACTTGTTAAAGATGGGACAAATCCTAAGCCATATACTTTTATTGGTTTTGACTCTTGGTTTGTTGTGAATGCTATGCAGTTATTAGTTGAGTAAATAAAATAATGACTCTCTTATATTTATAAAGTAAACTCTTTTTTTAATTCGCTTGACAATTCAATCTTTCTCCATAACGCAGAAGCGGAGTCAATTTCCTTAAATGGAAATTGGCTCCGCTCGTTTTATAAATTCCGAAATCTATTGACTATTCCCATTCAATAGTCGAAGGCGGTTTAGAACTGATGTCGTAAACCACCCGATTCACGCCACGCACTTTGTTAATAATGTCGTTAGACACTTTGGCAAGGAACTCATAAGGCAAATGAGCCCAATCGGCAGTCATACCGTCGGTCGAAAGAACGGCTCGGAGGGCGACAGCCCGCTCGTATGTCCGTTCGTCGCCCATCACCCCTACCGACTGTACCGGCAACAAAACGACTCCCGCCTGCCACACTTTATTATACAGGTCGTTGTCGATAAGTCCTTGTATGAAAATATGATCTGCCTCCTGCAAGATATGTACCTTCTCGGGTGTGATATCTCCAAGTATACGGACAGCCAATCCGGGACCGGGGAAAGGGTGACGTCCGATGAGTTTCTCGCTGATACCCAGTTCCCGACCGACCCGGCGCACCTCGTCTTTAAACAGCAGACGCAACGGCTCCACCAGTTTCAAATTCATCTTCTCGGGCAATCCTCCCACATTATGGTGCGATTTGATAGTCATACCCGTAATCGAAAGCGATTCGATCACGTCGGGATAAATAGTCCCTTGCGCCAGCCATTTTATATCGGTCAGCTTACGAGCCTCACGATCGAAAATATCGATAAAACCTTTGCCGATAATTTTCCGTTTCTTTTCCGGCTCGGTCACCCCCTTCAACTGTTCGTAAAAATAATCCTTAGCATCTATGCCCAAGACATTGAGCCCCATATCCTTGTAGTTGGCAAGGACGCTCTCAAACTCGTTTTTCCGCAACAAACCGTTATCGACGAAGATACAGGTAAGGTGATTACCGATCGCCTTGTTAAGCAACACGGCAGCCACAGTAGAATCGACACCTCCCGACAAAGCCAATACCACTTTATCGTCTCCCAACTTCGTACTTAATTCCGCTACCGTATGTTCGATAAACGATGCCGGAGTCCAGTCCATATCACAATGACAGATATCACGCACGAAATTCGTCAGCAGAAGCGTGCCGTCTTCGCTGTGATATACCTCTGGGTGGAACTGTACACCCCATGTCGGTTCGCCCTCGATATGAAAAGCCGCCGTCTTTACTTCATGGGTACTGGCCACAAGGGTAAAGGTAGAGGGAATTACCGTAATAGAATCGCCATGCGACATCCATACGGTGGAATTCTCCCGCACACCGCGCATGAGGGGATCGTTCTCATCATGCCAAGCCAAATTGGCACGACCATATTCCCGGGTATCGGCAGACTCGACCTTCCCCCCCGACGTATGAGCCAAGAATTGCGCCCCGTAACAAACGCCAAGTACCGGATAGACACCACGGATACGACTCAAATCGACAAAAAGGGCATTAGGATCGTTCACCGAATAGGGACTCCCCGAGAGAATCACTCCTTTAATTCCCTCTTCTCCGTAAGGGAATTTATTGTACGGCAAGATTTCGCAATACGTGTTCAGCTCCCGCAACCGGCGGGCAATCAACTGCGTGTATTGAGAACCGAAATCGAGAATAATAATTTTTTCCTGCATAATCGTAGGTCTTTATGTATGTTGTATATGATTTTCTATTTTATCCTGAATCAACTGTTTGATATTATCCGGCTCCCCGACAAGCCAAATCACATCGTGCGCCTCAAAACAAGTTTGTCCGTCGGGCTGATGAAATGTTCCGTCTGCACGTTCTATTCCCACAATGAGGCAATTATTCTTATTACGAATGCTCAACGACGAGCTTGTTTGCCCGATCAACGGCGAATTCCCGGGAACAACAACATGTGTAAACGTGACTTCCCTGTTATCGGTTTCCTCTTCGGGCGATTCACTACCTTCCACTACGGTAAGCAAAGATTGAATCTGATCATCTGTTCCAATAACACCGATCGTATCTCCCGGGAAAATTCGGGTTTCCCCCTTCGGGATATTGATTCGCCGAGTTCCCCTCTGAATACTTACGACATTGATTCCATATTCTTTGCGTAAATCGGAATCCATTAGGCGACGTCCGGCAAACGGACAGTCTGCATTTACGTCCATATAGGCCAAATGCATATCGCTCACCAAGCTCGTATTCCGTCCTGTCTTTCGTAATTCCCTTTCGTTCAAGTTATCCATAAATATATTTTCGATACGCATGAACTGCTTCTGTATGCGCTTAGACAATAAAATGAGAACAACAATGAATATACCCAGTCCCAACAACACGCCGGTACGTTGAGAGTGGACGATAGAAAGATAATATATAACGAAAAACAAAGCCAGCAATATGCGGAAAACTATCATCAAAGTCAATGGAACCCGGTTTACACTCCCCTCTCCCAATTTCCTTATCAAGGACATGCTTACCTCCTTAACCATCAAAGCCCACAAGAACGGCGACATCACTACCAAAGTTACGATAGCGGCGATCATACGCCCCCACTCAGGCAAAATTTCTACCATCAACGGTATAAACCACATTTTAGAGACCATAATTATCGCTACGATCAGCGACGAATAAAGCAGTACTCTCCACAAATATTGTGCAATAGCCTCTTTCCATACTGCCTTATGAGGCTTTATTTCGGTTCGGCTCTGACTATAACGGTCGATAGCTGCAAGCCACCTCTCCGGCAAACGTCGCTCAATCCAACTATAAGCAGGGTCGGCCAACCGAATACAATAAGGAGTCAAAAAAGTAGTTATCACCGATACTGCCACAACTATCGGATACAGAAATTTGTCGATCACATTCAACGACATTCCCAACGAGGCTATAATAAAAGCGAACTCACCGATTTGAGATAAACTGAACCCCGATTGTATTGATATTTTCAAAGTCTGTCCCGAAGCCAACATACCCACCGTACCGAAGAATATCTGTCCTACAATAACAACAATAGAGAGCAAACAGATAGGCAATGCATATTGACTGAGAGCCGCCGGGCTGACCAACATACCTACCGATACGAAAAATATGGCTCCAAACAGGTCCTTTACCGGTTGAACGACTTTCTCTATCCGTTCGGCCTCATTCGTACCGGCTAATATAGATCCCATGACAAAAGCGCCCAAAGCCGAAGAAAATCCGGCATAAGTAGCCAAAACGACCATACCCAGACAGAGCCCCATAGAAACGACCAACAAAGTCTCGTCATTTAAAAACTTACGTGTTTTTTTCAGAATCAGAGGTAATATGGAGATCCCCACAACAAACCAAATAATCAGGAAAAAGACCAATTTAGCGATACTCTCCAACAGTTCCGCCCCTTCGAACGAGTTCTTCACGGCAATAGAAGAAAGTATCACCATCATCACCACGGCAAACAAATCTTCCACGATCAACACACCAAAAACTAAATTCGTAAAAGCCTTCTTGCGTAAATTCAAATCGGTAAAGGCCTTGATGATAATCGTCGTCGACGACATAGATAACATAGCTCCCAAAAAGATACTGTCGAGATACGTGAAATGTAATAACCGACCGGCTCCGTAACCTGCCAGCATCATACCCGATACAACGACTAGCGCTGTAAGAACGGCCGATGCCCCTACTTGAAAAAGTTTTTTAAAGCTGAATTCCAATCCCAAAGAAAACAGAAGTACAATGATACCTAGTTCTGCCCATAAATTTATATCACCCTCATCTACTATGGTAGGGAAAAAAACGAAATTGGGACCCACTAAAAAACCGGCGACAATATAACCCAATACAACGGGCTGTTTCAATTTCTTGAAAAGCAATGTCACTACCCCAGCCACAATCAAAATAAGAGCCAAATCGGTAATGAGGGCATCCAATTCCATAATCAAATCTCGTTTTGAAGTGAAATATATTCCGTTCGGTAAATATTACGCATATGGGAAAAAAGAGAAACAAAATCGGTCGTAGACCGAGACAAAACGATAAATTTCAAATCGGTCTTCTGTTCCGAATAATTATATTCTACCAACACATTGTGTAACGAAACCTTATACTCACCCAATAATTTTTCATACCGGGTCAAATCCTCGACAATCTCGGTCGCTTTCAAATGTATAATTTTTCCTTCCCGGTCTAAATTCGTCCGACGTTCATATTGTTCCAAACTCACCAACGTGAACAATATCAATATGGTCGAAATAATCGCAATAACATAAAGACCTACACCTACCGCCAAACCCAAAGCCGCCACCATCCAAATACCGGCAGCTGTGGTCAAGCCTCGTATCGAACCTTTTGTTTGAATGATGGCTCCCGCACCCAAGAAACCGACACCTGTAATCACTTGTGCGGCAACTCGTCCCGGGTCTCCGTTTTTCAATCCCAAATAAACCTGTGGAATATAGATAGAGATAATCATCGCCAACGTTGCACCCATAGAGATGAGCGCAAATGTACGAGCACCGGCTACTTGGCCTTTCCGCTTTCGCTCAAAGCCCACGATACCCCCCAACAACAAACTCAGCATCAACTTGAATATAGCCGAGGTCGTCGTAACCTCTGTATCCGAAATAGTATTCAGAAAATCATTGAAGAGGTTCATATCACAATTCTTTTGATTATGCAAAGATAGTGCAAGGTGAGCGCAGAAGCAAATTTATTTGATTATGCCGAACCACAGCCCGTCTTCGCAACTTTGCAAAGATAGTACAAGGTGAGAGAAAGACAAAGCAAACATGTTTACTTTTCTCGCCAAACTCCCTCACAGCTTAATGAACAAAACAAATTTATCAGAAAGCGATTTTCCCGATAAACCGGAAACAAAAAAAAGAGCGATAACGAAAGTTACCGCTCTTTTACTAATATTGTAGTACGACTTACTGGATTCCCGAAGTCGCTACTTCCGACGAAATTTTCTTTACCAAACCTTGCAGTACAGCTCCCGGTCCTACCTCGACAAACGTATCGGCTCCGGCGGCGATCATGTTTTGGACAGTTTGTGTCCAACGTACCGGAGCGGTCAATTGAGCGATAAGGTTCTTCTTGATCGTTTCAGGATCGGTTTGAGGTTCTGCATTCACATTCTGATAAACAGGACATTTCGGAGCATGGAAATCGGTATGAGCGATGGCATCTGCCAATTCAGCACGAGCCGGCTCCATCAGTGGAGAATGGAAAGCACCACCCACTTTGAGTTTCAAAGCCCGTTTCGCACCGGCCTCCAACATCTTTGCACAGGCAGCATCTACACCTTCGATAGAACCCGATATAACGATTTGTCCCGGGCAATTATAATTGGCAGGAACCACGACACCTTCGGTTACCGAAGCGCACAATTCCTCTACTTTCGCATCGGGTAAAGCCAACACAGCCGCCATCGTCGACGGTGTTTTTTCACAAGCTTTCTGCATAGCCTGCGCACGAGCCGAGACAAGACGCAAACCGTCCTCGAAAGAAAGTGCTCCGGCGGCTACCAATGCCGAAAATTCACCCAACGAGTGACCGGCTACCATATCGGGATTAAAATCGTCACCCATCGTTTTTGCCAAAATTACCGAGTGCAGGAATATAGCAGGCTGAGTAACTTTGGTCTGACGCAAATCTTCGTCTGTTCCGTTAAACATCAGGTCGGTGATATTGAAGCCCAATATCTCGTTGGCCTTATCGAACATCTCTTTGGCTACGGGGTTATTTTCGTAGAGGTCTTTTCCCATACCTACAAATTGCGCCCCTTGTCCGGGAAATACAAATGCTTTCATTTTCTTCTTTTTTAATTACGGAAAATTTTCCTTATTCAAAAATCGCTGCAAAGTTAATCAATTTTGATATAGATTTGTTGTATTATACAAATATTCTTTCTTATTTTGTTCCCATTGAACGAAATAATACTTAAACGATAAAATAAATGAACACATTTTCTGCGATACTTTTACTCTTCGGGAACCTCGGTACGACAGAGCTTATTGTTATATTGGTAGTGGTTTTACTTCTTTTTGGAGGTAGAAAAATACCGGAATTGATGCACGGTATCGGGAAGGGTGTACGTAGTTTCAAAAAGGGAATGAACGAAATCGAAGAGGAAATAAATGCCCCTGTCTCCAAAAACGAGGAACAGAAAAAGGAAGAAGGGAAATAATTACTCGATCGTTCACTATAATTATAATCATTATCATTTCTGCATTCTCATGTATAAATGATATTTCACGGTTTTACCACACTTGTAGAGCCACGACACATTCATGGATAACGAGCTGAAAGAGATGAGTTTTTGGGATCATGTCGATGACCTGCGCAGAGTCATACTACGCTCGGTCGGTGCAATTATCCTCTTATCGGTCGTGTTTTTCACTCTCATGCCTCGAATATTCGACAGCATTATCCTCGCACCCTGCCATTCTGATTTCATATTATATCGGCTACTTTGTGACCTGAGCCAACACATGTCCATCTTACCGGATTTTTGCAACGACCACTTCGAGGTAAAACTTATCAATATACAATTAGCTTCCCAGTTTTTTATCCACATGAGCACGTCCATGTGGATTGCCTTGTTGTTTGCGTTTCCATATGTCATCTATCAACTGTGGACTTTCGTCAGTCCGGGATTATACGCCGGCGAAAAACGACATGCCAGAGGGGCATTTCTCGCAGGAAATATCATGTTCTTTATCGGTATCGGAGTGGGATATTTTCTTGTATTTCCGTTAACGTTGCGTTTCTTGGCAGAGTACCAAGTGAGCGAAATGGTTCCTAACCAAATCTCACTGGACTCATACATGAGCAACTTCCTCACACTTAATTTTATTATGGGCCTCGTATTCGAATTACCCCTGTTGTGCTGGTTGTTGTCGAACATGGGGCTCATCACAAGACGTTTTTTCAAAACTTATCGCCGACATGCTATCGTCATACTACTTATATTAGCTGCGTTTATCACACCATCGAGCGACCCATTTACTTTGTCTGTCGTATTCGTTCCCTTATATGCATTATATGAATTAAGCGCATGGGTGGTTAAACCGGCTTCTCAAAAAGACGACGGAAATAGCGAAGAAGATAGTAACGAGATTCTAGACGAACATTAAATCCCCTCTTATTCCGACGAAATCGGAAATAAGAGAGCTAAAAATAAGGACAGAATTCCAAAAAGAAAGGGTCTCATATAGATTATATGGGACCCTTTTTGTGACTCCGACAGGATTCAAACCTGTAACCTTCTGATCCGTAGTCAGAT